>Ga0181348_1000809_pt1 | contig 13638 bp, 11 predicted proteins | sample Su13VDMM110DN_FD_130092 | JGI IMG/M metagenome (GOLD analysis project Ga0181348, IMG submission 130092) | Freshwater viral communities from Lake Michigan, USA - Su13.VD.MM110.D.N | ecosystem: Environmental > Aquatic > Freshwater > Lake | place: USA: Michigan | collected 2013-07-16
AATTGAACGTAATAATTGCGGAGCTCAAGTTGTTGATAGACTTGCATTTGATGTAGGTTACGAGAAAGTTGTATCATACGGTGCTAAGGCTGCTTTAAGAGGTAGACCTCAAATGGGTATGATAGCTCATACTAACACCAAATATAAAGGTGTAATGAATATGAGATACTTTATTAACGAAACACGCTCTGTAACTATCCAGGACCTTAATACACTTAAAGAGATGCGGGACTTCGTCAGATATCCTAACGGTACATGGAAAGCTAAGGGTGGATATCATGATGATAGAGTTATGTCATTTATGTACGCTCTTTTTATACTTGAGAAGGAGATAACAGAAAGATATTTTGATATTCTCGAATTAGATGATCACGGTAAGCCAATGACTATTGAGCCTATGGACTTTGGTGTTGCTACCTTTGAAAATGCTACTTCTATATATAACGATTTCGAAGTAGTAGGATTAAATAATCCATACATGACTCCTGTTGTTTTCGGTATGGGTAGCACAGAACAATACTCAGAGATGGAAACTTTAGCGCAGGAAGGATGGACACCATATGGCCGCTAACCAATATCAACAATCAATTCTTAATAAAACTCACCTTGATAAATTTAAGCTCGTGTTTCAGCTGCCTAATGCACTTAAGAAAATTAATAAACATTCGGAACGAAAAAATAGTACCGTTATACAAGATGCTTTACAGTTTTCGATCTACGGTACTGTTGTACCAGCAATTACAGTACCAGCGTTAGAAATTAGATATGCAGGTAGTACTCTATATAATTCGTCGCATAGTAAAAATCCTTACCCGCCTGTAACAGTTAATTTTACCATAGATAATCAATATAATAATTATTGGGTAATTTACAAGTGGATCAATTTACTACACGATGAATATAATGGCATTTTTGATAATGATAATCTTATACAAGATGATAGATTTAAGGATTATCAAACCGATTTAACAATATACGGTCTTGATGAGTATAATAATGAAAAAATAAAATTTAATTATACAAAAGCCTTTCCAACTGATTTGGGTGGTATTAACTATAATTATAGAGAGGGTGGTGAAATTGAATCATCTTTCACTTTTGTTTATTCTCAGCTACATACCTTGCTGTTAAGTTAAAATTTATACTTAAAAAGTATGTGGAAAAAGTATAAATAATTGTATATGGCGAAAAGAACAATACAGAGCCCAGGCGTAGAAATTCGCGAGCAAGACTTATCTTTAAGAACACCAACACCAGCAGGCACAACCGTTTATGTAACAGGCTATACTGATCAAGGACCAACAGATGAGGTTTTAAGTGTAACAAGTTTATCAGAGTTTGAACAGATTTATGGAAATCCTAAAACTCCTGCAGAAAGATATTTTTATCACACAGTAAAAGCAACGTTTAACTCGTCCGCAAATTTGCTTGTAAATAGATTACCTTACGGTAGTGGTACAGGAGAAGGATTTGGTTCTTCGATATCTGTTCTTGCTTATCCAGTAACAGCAGTAGGTTCATCTACTCTTGAAGCTGCTTCAGGTACTTACTTACTCGGACAACCAACACAATTTAATATTACACAAACACAATACACAGATTTAGTTAGTGGTAATCTATTCAGTTCATGGAACAATACACCTCTTACTTCTTTCTCCTCAATAAGCGATCTTTCAGGTGCTGGTCTCATTATAATTAATAGAGGTCAAACAGTTATTGATGGTAAGTATCAAGGTTATTACGTCGGTTTAGCTGATAATACAAATATTAACCCTGCTTCTAATTATGATTCTATTAAGACAGCTTATACTGTAACCCAGTCAGCAGGTAGTACAGGTCTAACATCTTATATTAGTATACCTACTACACGTCTTGATTTCTCCTTAACAGCGACTGCAGCTTTTGGTAGTAATCCCGCTACAAACTCTGTTTCACAGATAATGGAAGAAAAAATTACAGGTTATGATACAGGTACAAGATCGTTTGATGATACCCTCAATGTCGGTGTCTTTAAATTAAGACAATCTGTATTTGCTAACGATGCAACAACGCTCAGTTACTTACTCGAAGAAGGTTATAACGGATCGATTGGCTATCATAGACAGATTAATAGTGAGAATGGCGGTCAGCCAGTTAACTTTTTCCTCGAAAATCTTGAGAATTCATCGAGAAATATTGAGACTCTTGTTAACCCATATATGTCTGATTACTTCAGTGGTATTAAGTTAAATACAGATGGCACACCTGCTAAGAAGGTAAGAATTGTTTCACAACAACTTATAAATGCATTAAGCTCACCAACACTAAGTGCTACAGTAAACGCCGGATGTACACTCACTCAGTTATCGGCTGCTGCAACATCCATTGGCTTTGGTGATGCTCTATTCCCTCTCGGTGCATACGGCGAAGTAAAAATTAATTCGAAGGAGGTTGGCAATATACCTGGAAAAGTTAGTCGTGCTCTTGAAAGAATCAGAAACGATGAAGTCTTTGATATTGATATTATCGCAGAAGGTGGTTTAGGTACAATATGGACAACAGTCTGTGCTACAGGTTTAACCTACTTCGACGATACAAAGACTGCTGCCAGTATTGAAGCACTAAGAACATCTAATGACTTAGTAGATACAAGCGCTAGAGATTACTACAATACTATTTTTAGCCAATTTAATGTATTCTGCGGACCTATTAAAGATGGAGGACGTGGAGATGTATTCTTTATCGCTGACCCTATTAGACAAATTCTTGTAACTGGTAAAGATAACAAAGTTATTAATATACCTGGTAAGAATTTCTCTACTGATATTTATTGGGCTATGAGACATCAATTTGAACTGACCAATACATCATATTCTTCGGTGTTTGCAAACTATATAAAGGTATATGATATATACAGTGGTTTATATGTATATGTACCTTCCTCTGGATTTGCTGCGGCTAGAATGGCATCAACTGATGCTGATCAAGGTCCGTGGGCAGCTCCTGCAGGTTATTCACGAGGTATTATCAATGATGCTCTTGACGTAGCGTTTTCACCAAACCAAAGACAGCGTGATGAATTGTATAAGTTTAACTTGAATCCTATTACACGCATTCCTGATCAAGGTATTGTTGTTTACGGTCAAAAGACACTTCTTAAGAAGCCAAGCGCTTTTGATAGAATTAACGTACGTAGAAGCTTCTTATATCTAGAGAAAGCTACTAAGTCTGTAATGAAGTTTTTCTTATTCGAAAATAACACATTATTTACAAGAACAAGAGTCGTTAACACACTTGTACCGTTCTTCGAAAGAGTTAAGCAATCTGATGGTCTATATGATTATCTGATTGTCTGCGATCAACGTAATAATACTACAGAGGTTATTGATAACAACGAGCTAGTTGTTGACATTTACTTAAAACCTGTTAAGTCTGCAGAGTTCATTTTAGTAAATTTCTATGCGACCCGCACTGATACTAACTTCCAAGAGTTAATTGGTGGTTAATATACTCTCAATGGAAACATGACAGGGAGACATAAATAATGATATGGCCGTAAACCAAAACATACAAAACTTCTACAGAACAGCAGCTGACAGAGACTTCTCACGTGACTTCCTCTTTCGAGTAACTGAATTAAACATAGCTGGTGTACCTGCTATGCAAGAGAATCAATTAATTTACGCTAAAACAGCAAATCTTCCCGGAAGAAATATAGGTAACGTAGCTGTACCGTATATGGGATTGAATCTCAATGTTCCGGGTAGTGTTACATATCCAGGCTCTGAAGGTTATTCAATTACCTTTTACCTAGATGCTAATAGTGATTTAAGAACATATTTTGAAGTTGCTTCAAGAGCTTTATTTGACGATCAGACTTCTACAGGCGGTTACGGTACTCCTGATGAAACACATTACATCTCTCTAGCTCAGCTTGATAAAGAGCTTAACCCTATTAGTAACTATAAACTTATAGGTGCTTCCTTACGAAATATTAATGATATTAGTTATAGTATTGCAGCTGGTACAGGTCAAACTGTAGAAGTTACAGCTACTATTGCATATCATTACTACACAAATCCGTTATTAGCGCAATAATAAAATATCGTGATAGGCCCGGTTCCATTACGCATTAAGCTACAGAATCAGTGGGCTAATGATATCCCACTTAAATTTCTCTGGACTATTTCCTTTTTTGCGCGTGGTCCTGCCGCTGCTAGTGAAGGTAATGCAAATAGTATGGCGGATATAGCTTTAAATGTATCAGATATAATTAGAAGATACGAAGGTAATAATAAATGGCCTGTTATACCTAGCCTATACCAATATCAGTCAGATAACTCTGAGAATTATGGTTACATGTTTGCGCAATCTGTGGCGTTTCCTAATGATGCGTTTAATGTTGTTAATTCCTCTTTAGAAGGTGCTGGTGGTTTCTTACCTTCATATATAGGTGGTGATAGAAGCGGTTACGGTGGTAATAACGGACTAAATGTTACATTTCTCGAGACAAATGTTGATATTATTGATAACTTTATACGTCCTTGGATTATAGCTGCTTCTTATAAAGGTCTTATAGAAGATGGAAAAGAAGATATTAAGTGCAATATAATGGTTAACTACTATACACGTGATAGATATCAATCTAATCAACGTATTATGGAACCTGGTACAGAGCTTAATTTTGAACGTAGAAAGAGTTTTATTTTTGAGAATGCTGTACCTTATCAGGTAAGTGGTGATCAGATAAGTTATGGAGATCTTAGTGTGGGTGATATTACTAAGACAGTAAGTTTTGCATTTAGCAATTACTATACTATACCTGTCATATGAGTAATGAGTTTAAGATAAAAATATCTGTACCGAGTGGTAAGTATATTAGATTAGCTGAACTTAAGAATAGAGATTATCAAACTATTCTCAAGTACTGTGAAAACTCTGATTTAGAAGGGTTAAATGATTTCTTTGATTCGTTACTTGACGTAGAATATAAATCATTAGATATTATCGATAAATTCTATATATTATTAACTTTACGAATGATATTCATAGAACCAGACCTTTCCTTTACAGATGACTCTGACCGTGTAATAAAATTTAATATATCTAATATTTTAGAAAAAATAGATCACTTTCAAAATGATTTTGAGAGAGTAATTAATATTCAAAATTTTACTGTTGAGCTTGGATTACCGAATCTTATTTATTTTAGAGATATTAATGATATATACATTAGCACAATTAAGAGTATTAAATTAAACAATAATACACTTAATTTTAGTACTCTTTCGTTAGAGCAAAAAGAAGAAGTATTAGCTTATATACCAAATATATTTTTTAAACACATTAATACCTATATATCACAAATCTCAAAACAGTTACAATCTTTTGTATTAATAGAGCGGAATACACCCTTCAATATAAATGAGATTAATACAGATATTATATCAAACGAGTTTATGGGATTCATTTTATCTATATTTACAACAGGTTTAAAGAGCTTTTTTGATATGATGTATGTGTTTACAACCAAGCTTAATATAGATGGTAGTACATTTTTAAATCTTACACCTCTTGATTCGAGAGTGTTGCTTAATATTCATAATAAGGATATCGACGATCAAAACAAAGCATTGCAAAATAAAAATCACGAGTAAATACACATATGAGTGATATTAAATCTTTTCTTGATGAATTAAAGCAACTTAACGAAAAGGATTGTTTTGATGTTTTTGTACCATCTATTAATAAAAAAGTACCCTTTAAAGCTCTATCTGTTAAGCAACATAAAGATATTGTAAAAGCTCTTCTAGGTGGTGTGGAGGGTACAGTATTAGTTACAAAAATCTTTAACGATATTATACTTGAAAATTCAACTCAGTTTAGCGATTTTAAGTTATACGATAGAAGTAAGATACTTGTTGAATTGAGACAGCAGGGTATTAGTGATAAAGTAACAATAGATGATAAAGATTATCTATTATCTGAGTTACCGGAGTATAAAGCTGAATTTAAGAAAGATGCCGAGTTTAGTTATAGGGGTATAAAGATTAAAGCAGCAATACCATCTTTAGAGCTTGATTCTAAAATTACAGAAAAGAGTGTAATAGAGATTTCAAAATTTACATCTGATGAAAAGAAGGTAGGTAATTCTATTAATATTTTGCTCGCTTATGAAATAATGAAATTCGTTAAGACGATTCAAATTGACGATACGCTAATCACCTTTAGTGAGTTAGGTACTTACGATAAAAAGAACATTATTGAGAACTTACCTCTTAAGCTTAATAACGATATATTAGAATTTATTACAGCATACAAGGAGTATGAACAAGAGTTATTTACTTACAGTGATGGAGCTAAGTTAAATATTGACGGTAGCTTCCTAACTAGTGAATAAATAACAGTATAATGCCTTCTGATGACAAAGACTCTATTAGCAATCTAGTTAATATATTTACATCTTTACATAAAATAAAAGATGATCATAGAGGTGTATCTTCCCACCCATCTGTTATTAAAGATAATGAAGATAGGGTTAAACCTAGTTTAGAGAGCGTAGAAGTAGCACGTCTTAAAAATATAGCAGATGTTCTTGGTAGAGCTTGGAAATTAGGTGATTATACACCTAAACCAGAAGCAGGTAAACTAGAAGATTTAACACCTGATAAACAAAAGAGCTTAGGTGTAAGTGCTATTAAAGATAAAATTGTTCCTATTCAAAAGAAAGAGAATGGTTTAATGGATATGCTTAGCGGACTCTTAGGAGCTCTCGGTCTTGTTAATCTTAAGACACTGTTAAATAAAACATTTGAATTCATTAAGGGTAAACTAGTTGCATTGTTTAAAGGTATAGGCAAAAGATTGTGGTCTGCAATGAAGTGGGCTGGTAATAAGATTTGGTCTGGTGTTAAGTGGTTGGGAGGTAAGCTCTTTAGCTGGACTGGTAAAATAGTAGATAAAATTAAAGGTTCTAAATTTTATACAGGCTTTATGGAGAAAGTCGCAACCGTTAAAGATGGTTTAAAGGCAGTGTGGAATAGTATTATCAAATCAATTAAAGGTTTTGTTGATGATATAATAGGTGGTATTTTAAAGATTAAGGATGCAGCTTTTAAAGCTTTAGAAAAAATACCTGGATATAATCTAATTAAAGGGGGTGTTGAAGCGGTTGCAAAAGGGGCAGCTAAGGTTGGTGGTGCTGTAGTTAAGGGTGCTACTAAAGTAGGTGGTACTGTTGCTAGGGGTGTAGGTAAAATAGCAAGTGTTGCAAAAAATATTGTAAAAGATGAGATTGGACCATTTATAGGTAAGCTATTTAAAGGTGGTTCAGGTAAGTTGGGCAGCTTCTTTAAAAGTATACCTGTGATATCTAGTTTAATAGAAGGTCTTTTTACAGCTAATGATATAAAAAATTTAAAGAGTGAATATGAAAGTAAAACTATATCTCTCGATGATTTAAGATTAAAAGCAGGTAAGAGAGTTGTTGGAGCTATCGCTGGTGTAGGTGGAGCTACTCTAGGTGGAGCTGCTCTTTCGTTTATACCGGGTATAGGTACACTAATAGGAGCTGTAGGTGGTGACTTTGCGGGTAGATATCTAGGAGACCTTTTAGTCGATAATTTAATATCACCTAATATAACAAAGAAATTGGGTGCGTATATTACAGGTACACAAGAACTTCAAGATTTTGTTGTAAAGGGTGATAAGGTTTACCCGTTTAATAGTGAGGATGAATTACTTAGTATGAAGACAGGTGGTGCTATTGATAACTTAATTAACTCTAAATCTGTAAATATTGCACCAGTGAGTGTTGTTGAACACAATAAATTTACTAAATCCGCTATTATAGAGCAAATTAAACGTCAGGATACGATGATTGATTTACTTATACAACTCGTCAAAAAGCCAACCGGTGGCACCACAATGAATACAAATACCCCTTCTAACGTTCAACCTAGTAACTTTAGACAGAATTATAATTTACAAACATTAATATCTTAATTATATATTATGCCTGAACCTATTTACGCAACAACAAGCAACATACCAACTACTACCCTCTTTAGTGATAGTATACTGAGTAACTCTGTATCTGGTGCTAATAGCAATATAAAGTCAAGCAACACTAACGGTAATGTTGTTTTAGTACCTAAAGGTAGCGGTGTAATCGATGTTCGTAGTGATTTTGTTTGGTCTATTACACCAAAAAAGAATGTTCTACAAAGCATACCTTCTGTTTATCTTGTAGAACGATCACAAGAAACAAACTCTCTTGTTTCCTCCGCTTTATATTATATTACTACCTTTTTAAATACTCCGAATACAACATTAACGAGTGGTAATAATAATAACATAATAACATATATTATTAAACTTCTTCAATCTAGTTTAGGAGGAGCAGCAAATACAACATTTAATGACACTATTAAACAGCTTAAAACTAAACTTGATAAGCTTATAGGTAATACACAGGATAAGGCATTATTAAGTACAGACACACTTAAATCATACATCGGTATATACTTAACAAAAAAGACAGGGTTTAAGTACGTCTTACCATACTTCGGTAACGTAGGGTTTGGATTAACCAACTCATGGGCATCAGAATCTCAAACATCTCCACTTATCGCTAAACAGCTTGTATCGCAAGTAATGGAAGCGGTTGATAAAGGTGCTGCGACACTGAATATACTACAACCTGGAACGTTTATTGAAAAACCAAAATACTTTCAATATCCTTCAGAAGGTGAATCTATAACCGTTACTTTTCCTCTCCTCAATACTCAGAACCCTTATAGTAATGCACTACCATATCAGCAAAACTACGAGCTTTTATGGATATTAGCTTATCAGAATAAGCCCTATAGAACTTCTTTCTCGAGAATTCTACCACCTAAGATATATACACTAACTATACCAGGTGCAAAGTATATGCCATACTGTTATATTAGTAATATGTCTGTCGATTTTCAAGGCACACGTCGCAACCTTGAAGTTACACTACCGACAGGTAGAAGTATTATAGCACCTATACCGGAAGCATACACGGTATCTATTACATTTACAGGTTTATTAGCGGATTTAGCTAATATGATGGCGTCAGATGACTTTGGATTTAAAATTAACACTAGCTTTAGATAATGGACGGAACTTTACAAAACGATATACCTATTTTACCTAATCTAGATAATAATAGATATGAAAATATCTTTAAGCTATATATTGCCGATAAGGGAGCTAATAGTACATATTATTATTACAATATAACGAATAAGGTTAGTATACCGCAGGATATTGACCCAGATTTAATTTCAAATATCACTTTAAACCGTAAATTACCATGGACTACATTCTCCTTTAAGCTTTATGGTACTACGCATCTATGGTGGTTATTGTTTCTTTTAAATACACCAAAAAATATTTTTTACGCAGATGCCGGTATAACATATAAGTATTTTTTACCGTCATATATCGATGATGTTCTAAATAATATTATATCACAAGTTAATGCATGAGTGAGAAGAGTAATATTAATAACAGTTTATACGAGTTTGAATTAGCATTAGTTAATACCAAGAGCGGAGATAAAATATATTTACCTATCAATAAAGGAGCAATAGACTATCTTGAAATAGAGGATAGTTTAGCTTTCTTTGGTTATAATGGTGTAGTTAGGATACATAACTTTTTCGGCATTCTTCAACAGTTAAATGTTTTAGATACAGATAGTATAAATTGTATGTATATAGGCATTAATAATGCTGATCTTAATAATATTAAGAAAGAACAAGAACCAGATTCATGTATGGCGTTCTTAGCGCTATTTGATCGAGGTGGTGAATCATCTGTTAATAATATCGAAAAAACACTTAACTTTAGATTTGAGGAATACTTTGTTGCACGTTTAAAGCATGAATCTATATATCAGCTAGGCGATAAAAGAAATTTAACAGATACACCAGGAAAGCTTATACATGAGCTATTAACTGCATCAAATAAGGAGTCCGTAAAAGAAGTAATTAATAATACTAGCGATGCTAATTCTCTTTTTAATCTTACCGATGAAGAGCCTTCTACTTTAAGCTTATCTAATTTTTATAAGCCAGGTACTACCTCACTATACAATATAATCGTTGAATTGTATAGATATGTGTCGTATACCGGCTCAAAAAAGGGACCTGGTATATTAGCTGCATCAAATACATTTAAAGATAATGTAATTCAGCGTAAGTTTACATTGAAGTCATTGGCTGATTATATTCTAGGATTTTACTTAAAATATAAACAAGGTACTGTTGAGGATCTATCAGAATATGTTACTGAGGAATTTACAGTCGGTTCCTCTGCTAGTGAAACATCACTTATTACTAATTTCCTCGATACATATGACTTTATAAATGTTGATCAAGATGATGTGTTATCTAATAAATGGGTTGACTATATTATTGCAGAAGCAGGTATAGATCTTGCTAATATAAGTACACCATCTGTCTTATACGATAAGGTACGTCACGATTTTGCTATAGATATGTTAGCTGGACTAGCTCCAAATTTACCAGATGCACCCACAACCGGTACTTTGAATAGAAAGATAGTTCTAAAGAGTGTAAATGAAAACAGCAACTTAACACAGACTTCTATAGAAAACGCTCTCAAGAAAAGTTTTATATTTGATAATAAAGCTTTAAACTTTACTGTACCAGGTAATATATATAGAAAGGCAGGTAAATTTATTAAAGTAAATGATATGGGTGAGCCTGGTACACTAAAGAGTGAGCAGACACGAAATATAGATGGCTACTGGTTTATCACATCTGTTAAACATATTTTTAAAGGTGATTATTATACAAACGAATACACCTGTGTAAAGCTACACAAAGGTGATAACAAGCTGCTAGAACCTCAACGAGCTTCTACCGCTAATAATAACCCTCCAACTTCATTATTACAAAATACTCCTCAAGGGTTATTCCGCAATAATCCAACAGGTACATCTACAACTGCTGTGCCAGATGATAACGGAATTATTAAACCTCCTCTTGAAGGTCAGGCACCACCTATACTTAATGTTGTACCTACTGCCGCTACACCAAGAAAGACTACATCCGAAGTATTTGATACAACAGTACCTTTACCACCTGGGATCCAAATCAATGGTATACCGGTTAGCTCAACAGCTCCCAGTTTACCACCACCTGCTGGATTTTCACAATAAATACATAACATATGGTAATATACACGCATAATTTACACGAAAAACTCTTCGGATATGCTATATCCCGTGAATTTATCAAATATCAAACACCTTTTTGCGATCTTCTTGATGATCCAACACTTATCTTAGATTTCGAACTTGCTATTGGATTTAATCAAGCAATAAACGGCAATCTTAACGCGCGTGAAAATTTTACTAATACGTTAATTTTATGTAGTACAGATATAGATATGTCTACATTAGAGTTTTATAAGCATAAAATGGAGACATATCCAATATTTGCAACTGAAATAAGTAGAATTAACTATACTTTTGGCAATATAAACAAACTACCAAGTGATAATGGGGGATTTATTGATAAACTTAAGAACGCTCTTAAGGATTGTTTAAATTCACCATGTAATCTCTTTACACCTACATCTAACTCAGTGGGTAAGTTAGCTCAAGGAACACTTTTTGCTAACGATACATCCGTACTTGCGGCTGGTTCATTAAAAGATGCAGTAGCTACCTTTACGGGTGGTATAGATGCATGTTTATTTAATAAGATACCGGCAGCGTTTCAAAATGGTATAGCTAATTTAAAATTAATTGGTAAAAACGCTTGGTCCGAATCGCAAACTATGCTTACAAAAGATAGTTTATCTGCGTTTATAGAAAAAGCGCAGAACGGTGAATCGTTAAGAACAAATACATCTGGATATAGATATACACCTGATATAAAATCCTATTTTGATTTAAATGGTATTGCATCAGCGATTTTGGGCGGAGTAGCTTCAGATATGGGGGATTGTTTTAGAAGATATCAGCAATCTGTAAGATATAACCCTTATGATCCTAATCAAAATCAATCGTTTGTTTCGAGATCACCCATAGTGGATCAGGTTAATGGTACAACATACTACCGGACCAGTATAGGTCCACCGATAAACATTAATACAGGTGGTGAGCTACAACCTAATTTAAGTGTAAATAGTACAGGTAATAAACGTGTAGAAGTTACTGCGGAAACAGTTATAACACCGGTTTACAACTTTAACCCTCCAGGTCAGGGTGGTACAGGTGAGTTAACAGCATATACATCAATACTAGAAGGTACCAGATTTCTCGCTGATAGTACAACGGATCCCGACACACAGGAAGGTAGAAGCGCATTTCCTAAAAATGTACCATTATTACCTCCTAATAGCTATACAACATATAAAAGACTGTATAATCAGGGAAAGACCAACAATACCGATATATCTAAACTAGATAAAAACAAATTTAACAATGGATTCGCTATGAATATAGATTTCCTCTGTAAGTTAATTGGTAATAATTACACTAGGGCAGATATTTATAAGATAATGAACGGTAACCAGTCAGATAAATGGATTTACGCTGAGATCACACCGCCTGGAGGAACAAAACAATACGTTCAACTAATAGATACCAATACCGCTAAAAGCTCTGCTACCGCTCTTGATCTAACCGCGTTTGCGTGGAATACATTGTTCCCTCAGCAAAGTCTTTGGAATACTGCGAGAAATAAAGTTAACTTACAAGAAGTGGATGGCTCAGGAATAGAGCAATATACATATTCTAGCGCATCACCCGTATCTGCTAAAGTTAGAATTATAGTTGGTAAATTAGGCGATACAAATGAACTAAAATTAGTGACTGTAAGATCAAGATCCGGTGTTACAGCGCAAGTAAGTAGTCAGTATCAGAGTAATTTTCAAGGGCTTATTAACGATTTAGAAGCAACAGGCTATGTAATTAAAGATATGGGTGGGTATAATGTAAGAAATATTGCTGGTACAGATAAACAAAGCTTCCACTCGTATGGTGCTGCAATTGATATTAATGCTAATCAAAATCCGCTAGGACCAACACTAATTACAGATATGCCTAGTAATATCTCTGACTTAGCCAAGAAAAATTGTCTAGGTTGGGGTGGTAACTGGACTAGTAGAAAAGATGCTATGCATTTCTCTGCATCAAAGACAGAAGGAGGCTGCTTCGATGTACCAAGAGGTAATGTAATAACTAATCGCGTTTAAATATCAATCGGTGTCTCAGCTTTATCAACTTTACCCATCAACTCCTTCATTATCTCTTTTCGAGATAATAAGTGGGTAATATTATCTTGTGTGTTCAGTTGCTCTCTAGATACAATATCCATTTGCTTAATATCTCTTGTAGTCTTATTTTTCTCAAGAGAAATATAGATCTTATTAAGTGATTCCATACTAGCTGATGATGCTTTTAGTAACTCAGCAAAAGCAGCTACATCTTTAGCATCTGGAGCTGATGATATATATGCTTGAACATCATCAATAATATCAAGCGACTTCATTATAAGCTTACCAGAGTTTTTAATAATAAACTCTTCTAGTTTTTCCTTAGTAAGCTCATCATCTGGTTCTTTTTTTGTTAGCGCTGTAGTACCTTTTAAT
>Ga0181348_1000810_pt1 | contig 13627 bp, 21 predicted proteins | sample Su13VDMM110DN_FD_130092 | JGI IMG/M metagenome (GOLD analysis project Ga0181348, IMG submission 130092) | Freshwater viral communities from Lake Michigan, USA - Su13.VD.MM110.D.N | ecosystem: Environmental > Aquatic > Freshwater > Lake | place: USA: Michigan | collected 2013-07-16
AGAAAGAAAAAGAAAAGGAACAAAAGAAAATTAACAAGTTGTGTTTAACTAACATTGTGTGGGGTAAAGAAAACGGAACGTCTTATACTAAGATTAGTTTTAACATAAACTTTGTAATATGAATCTTTATCCTTATCTTTGTTATGTCAAAGATGAGGTAGTAGTAGCGGCAACTGCAAAAATCTCACAGACGGGCGGGGGTAAGACCACGAAGTAACTCAAGGGCAGGTCGTCTTTATAATAATTATAATAATTATAAATAACAAAAATAATACAAAATTCTGCACGTTTTTCTGTATATTATCCTTATCTTTAAAATATGAAAGATAACAAAAGATACTGTGTTTGGACATTGGTGAATTCAGAAGGTAAATTCATTAATACGAGCATGAAGAAAAAAGGTAGATCGTGGGTAATCGATACTGTAGAATGGGTTGATGACCGAGTATATGCATCATTTCATAATTATGCAAATATGACTAATACAATTGAAGAACTAAAAACTTTAGGCTATGACGTTGATGGTGTTTCAGTAGTTGATCCTCATTAATAGCAATTTAATGGGATATTATGAGAGTAAAATTAATTAAACAAAAAGAGATAGGAGATTATTACCTTATTTTAGAAGGTAAAATTTATCATACAAATCCTTTATTTTATAAAAGACACGGTGTATCTAAAGGCGGTAAACTATCCAAAGAAAACTGTGATGAACTATTTGTAGTATAATAATCATAACCACTACACTATGCTTATCCCTTACACCACCGCAACGGCTTCTTATATGTTGAACTCTTAGTAAAAAGTTTGTTATAAAGTCTAAAATTGAAGATTACCAACTAACATTGCAAAATCTTTAAATACTACATAGTATTTTTTACCATTACTTCCTAGTCTCCAAGTTTTAATATTTTTAGAGTAGTTAGCATCATCCACCATAGGTTTCATTAAATCACCAAATACATCAAGAGCTTCTTTAGCTCTTGATAAGTCTTTGAACTTACATTCTTGTTGAAGTCTTACTAAACCTTTTCTGATTACATCTTTAGTAAAGGTTGCTTTATATCTTTGAGGAGATATAGCAAGATAAGCATCAACTAACACATTAATATTTTTTTCTATGTGGTCATATATTTTGGTAGGATCTATCTTAGTAGGATCTATTTTATCTTCTATTGGTGTAGTAGAAGATTTTGATGTAGTAGTGGAACTTTTTGTATTATCTAGATTATTAGTTAATAGTTCTTTATCTTCAGTTCCCTTACTGAAAATATAAAATCCTCCACCTGGAAGTTTTGCTTCATAAGAATCTAAATCGTCTGGACTGATATACTCAACAAGATTACCAACTACCTCACCACATCCAGGACACTTCATACCACGCATTTTTTCAGCCCATTCGTCTCTTTTACCTTCTACTGCTTCACCATAATGATATCCACATACTTCTGTATCATCTTCTGGATTTGTATAGTTTCCACAATAAACATCTTGATTCGCAATTATGTCTGTTAAATTAAGTTTTTTACCTGATGCTATCTTTTTTTCTAACTCTTTTCTATTAAGTTCATCAATAACACTTTCTTTATTAAAAGATTTCTCTGTTATAAATTTTTGATATACTTTAATAATTTTCATAGTATTATTTTTTTTTATTAATGTATATATAATAAAATAACATTGATATTATGAAATATTATAATTGAATCTGTGACTTATATTACAGAAATACGCACAGAATTTTGTAATAACCACCAAAATTCCGTATATTTGTAGTATAATAATCATAACCACTACACTATGCCTATTCCTTACACCGCAACTTCTTTAGCAATCAAAGGCTACTCCGAATCACTTCTCGCTAAATCCGAACAAAGAGACTGCGTTGTTAGAGCCGTAGCATCAGCTTATGATATACACTACGATAAAGCCCACAAATGGGTAGCAGATAACTTTAAAAGAAAACCTAAGAAAGGAACTTATGGCTTTCCTCACGGTATGGATAAAATGTCCTACAACAACACCAGATTCAATTATAAAAGGACCAAAACCATAGATCCTAAATTTCTGACCACCAACAACGGAAAAAGTAAAATGACTGTAGGAACCTTTGTTAAAGAATATGATAAAGGCACATACATCATAAGAGTGTCTGGTCACGCTTTCACCATTAAAGATGGTTCAGTTATCGGTAATCCTAATGATGCTACACAACTAAGAAAAGTGATTAAAAATGCTTGGAAAGTAGGATAACTAATCAGTAACAATAATTAAATCTTTTTCTTGACTAAATCTGAAATCACCATCCTCTAACACCATAATAACTAAGATACGATTGTCAGTTCTTATACTCACAGGTAATGAATATTGATTCCTCCATACAAACCTATGAACTCTTTTAACTAATTCAGAATCACTCACACCACATAAATTAATCTCAGTCATAAATTTATATATTAACGTTAGTCAATCATCAAAGTAAACTACAGAAAAACGTGCAGAATTTTGTATATTGTAAAAGATATCTCAATTGCCATCCTTGACATCCATAAACTTTTTTATAATCAACTCAACCATCTTCGACCGGTCATATCCATTCGCCTCACAGTAGTCATTGAACCTTTGGTATACGCCCATATCAATGGTTGCCATCAACCGAAACTTTTCTACGTTGGCTTTTTTCGCCTCATCAAATTCATCTTCTTCCATAATAATCTATATATCAGAATCTATTTGATTTGTTTGTTCAGTAAAAGTGAACAGATGTAAGTTAATGTAATGGCTAACTTAACCCTTTTGACACAAACTTACAAGAACGAATAGGATCAACACAAAATGATACAGAAATACGGTTGTTTTCCTGTAGACCCTACAAAATTCTGCACAGATTCCTGTAATTCTCTCTACTCTATATACAATAATACGTTCATTTTTTTGTATAAATCCGATCGATTTTGAACCCCAATTACAGAAATAAAACCAGTTATTTGTATATCAATACAACATACTCAATCATTACGGTAAGATATAACGTAGAATCTGGATAAAAACAACTAGACTGAGTTATTTTAGTAACTTCAACCTTACCTGTATCTTCATTTTCTTTTAACCAAGTATTAACTGAATTTTCAACTGTGTAATACTGTTCTGTAAATATTTTTATCATTGTATTAATGTATTAATTTTATCTTCTCTTAATTTATCTAATGGTATTTCTTCAATCACTATATTAATTGCTTCTGAATAAGGACCTTTTACTGAGATAGAAGCAATACCTAATACTTTATGATTAATATAAGGAGCGTACTTACCTTTACCTCTAACAATTTCCCAATATCCTGCAACATCACCCCAATCATTGAGTACAATTTTGTGACCGCCTGGATATTTATAAAGAACTCTAACAAGTGAGTTACCTTCTACATACTCATTAATAAATTCTTTTAGTGTCATTGGGTAGTTTAGTGTTATTGGGTAGTGAACTTCGTGAACTCAGTAGTATTGTATTTAATTTTTGTTCTCGTAGTTCGTCTATTGTTATGAATAGTTCTTGAGGCACTGCAGTTTTAGTTTCGTTAATAAAGTAGTATTTATCTTTATCCTGTGATGTTGTTGAGTTAGCGTTATAGATATCACCTATTGTAATAAGGTGTTGTTTATTATCTTTATCTTTATTACTTATACATTTAACTTTGATTACGTTATCTGTGAAGTATATCGTCATTTTAGTATCTTATTAAGTTTTAGTTGTCTTTGAATAGATATCCATTCTGATTTTAGTATAGAAAAGGTTGATTTATCTTTTAGTTTTATGAATATTAGTGAACTTCGTGAACTCAGTAGTTCATCTATTATACTTTCTCTTTCTATTATTAGATTAGTAAAGTAACTTAGGTTTCGGCATTCTTCGCCTACTGAGTTCACGAAGTTCACTATTGCAGTTGTTATTGTGTATGTTGGATTAATCATATTGTATTATGCTATGAATAACGTGTAAAGTTTAGTTTATCTACTAATTGTGGTTTTCTTTTATCGTTTATTATAAGGTATTGTGTTTTGGTTGCTAGTTTACAAGTATAGCTTTTAGTTAGTGTTATATTGTTAACTTTCCCATTTAGTGAAAAGGTGTTAATGCAAAGTAGTTCTATTTTCATATCCATATTTTATACCATTTCTTTTTAATGACTTTATCTATAACTAAATCTCTTTTATCTTCTTTCATCTTTTCTGGTGAGAAGTTTAACCAGTAGCATTTTTTGCATACGATATAACCGTTAGGGTCTTTATTATCTAAAGGTATGGGATTAGTTATTAAAACGGTTTTTGAGCATAGTAAACAACTTGTTGCTATCATGTTTTATTTTGTTAATAATTTCTATTAGGTAGTTTAAAATAGTTTGTTTTGGTTGTTCTTCGATTTCTAGTTCGGGATAAAAGATAGGGTTTCCGTAAGAGTCCCATTTTATTTCTGTTTTTTCGTTCATATTTTGTGGTGGGTATTTAAAAATTCCTGGTCAAAAAATTTTTCTCTGATGTGAAATTTTTTTTAAGGGGTCAAAAATTTTTTAAGGTTAGAATCAGAATTTAGTCAGATATTAGAAATTAGGTGTAGTGTTTTCAGTGACTTTATCCCATTTATGATCAATTAATATAAAAGGTGAAGGGATAACAACTTCTGTTCCATCTGAGTTATGGTAACTAACATAATTGTCTCCTATTTCGATTGTATCTGTATACCAGATAGCTTCGTGCCATTGGCCTTTATGTAAGACGTGTCCTTTTATTTCGTATCTCCAATCTGGTTCTTTTTTAGATTGGCAATTGGTTAGTAGTAAACTTAATAGTAGTGAACTTAGTAGTAAGGTTAAAGTATGTTTCATATCGATTATATTTGTTTAATAAAAAAAGTTTAAATAATTTTAAACCAACAGTATTGTTTATGCCAGTTGGGTGTTTGGTTAAAAAAGTAGTTTGAGTTTTCGGTATCAGAAATAAGTAATAAACCTGGTTGGTCTATATTATTTGAGTTACACACAATAACTTTATCATCATCTAATATATCGCTATAGTAGTATTTAAGAAACAAAGCATGATTATCTTCATTTTTTAGATAAGGTAGTAGTTTTTTTCCAAAGATTACTGATTTAGCAGGACCGATTCTTCCATCCATTGCAATTAAATTAGAACACATTAGTATTTTTGAGATTATAATTCCCATATCTGTGTCGTAGTCATTTGTTAATTTATAATCTAAGCCATTTATTTGTTGAAGGATTTTTGGATTTTTAGTATTCTTATTTAAGAAGTCGACTACTTCATCCCATATTTTTTTATGAGTTTGAAATTTTTTAGCAGTCATATTAATCTGCATGATTTTAGGACTTATAACACCTATTGTGGAATTGGAGTTATATTGTGAGCTAACATCAGTAACACTATTAAGTGAATTTTCTCTAAATATATTCAACTCTTTTACTTTATCATCTAAGACAGCATCAACAACTAATTCTCTGTTTTGTTGTTTAATCATTCTTTTATATTCTTCATCTTCTGATGAGAGCATATCTAAATACATTAACTGTGTAGAATTTCCGTTAATTTGTTTTTCTGAGTAATTGCAGATATTTTTTAATTTATCTTTCATATTATCTAAATAATCTTATACTTCCGTTAAGTGTTTTTCTTTCATCTGTTTTAGGAACTCCAAAGTCGATAGTCCAGTTATAAATTCCATCAGGACATACTTTGTTATTATAAGTTCCATCCCAAGCTCCTGTTACATCGAATGATTCGAAGATTACTTCTCCCCATCTATTATAGATTGTCATATGAAAGTCATAGATATCTACTCCTGACGTAATGATTGGTGTAAATAATTGGTTATGTTCATCACCATCTGGTGTAAATGTATTTGGAATATAAATTAGTTCAGATGGACAAAGTTGGATAGTTACTGTAACAGTTTCCGGATACGATTCACAACCATTTTCCCATCTTACTACGTTAAATACGTAGATACCATCTGTTAACCAAGTTAAAGAGATTTGATTTCCTACAAGTGTGTCTCCGAATGTATACCATTCTGTAAATCCTGGTCCATTAAATACTGATACATAAGTATCTGTGATAGAATCTCCTTCACATAGTTCGTGGTATTCAGAATTGGTTATTTGATTATCAATTTGAATTGAGAATTGTGGTCTTGAATAAACTTGAATTTGTGATGTATTGGTAAACTGACATCCAGATTGAAGATAAGTATAAGTTACTTCGTTAAGACCAGATATTTGAGGGTCTGGACAATATTGTGAATTGACTACTCCGATTCCTGTGAATTGACCACCTAAAGGAATTGCTGATAATTGAACGCAGTTATCATAATCACAAAGAGGTCCTAATTGTCCAATTTGTGGAATAATATTTAAATCAACAATAGTAAATGTTTGTGGTAGACTTTGGCAACCTAACAGGTCTTCTCCGATTACGGTAAGGGTATTTAGATAAGTTCCACCTAAAACTCCGTTGACATCAAGTAAGACATTTTGAGTTCCGTTGCCGGTTAGTGTTCCAATTCCAGAAGTCCAGTTATAAGTTAAGTTATTAAATGGACTTTGAGTTGTGTAAGGGTTATTATTAGAATTAAAACAAACAGTATCGCTTCCTAATATTGTATTTATTGTTATTTGTGGTGGATCAACTAAGGTAACGGTTCCGGTTGCATCACATCCGTTTCCATCAGTTACTACTACTGAGTAATTTCCTTGACAAAGACCAGTTGCTGTTCCAGTGGTTTGGTTATTTGACCATAGAAAAGTCCATGGTGCAATTCCTGCTACTGGATTTACAGTAGCTTCACCATCACAATAACCAAAACAAAGTGGATTAACAAAAGTGACTGGTGGATTGGGAAGTAAAGGTGGATCGATTAAAGTTGCAGTTCCTTGATAACTACAACCAGCACCGTCTGCAAGTGTAAAGTTATAAGTTCCTGCACAAAGATTGTTTTGAGTTAATGAGTTTGATCCTAAACTTGGCCAATTGATTATGATTGGTTGAGTTCCACCAATTGGTGTTACTACAATTGACCCATTACAATCTCCGTTACAAAGAGGGTTTGTTAATTGAACATTTGGATTTGGTAAGTTAGGAGTTGGAGTTACTAAGACAGTATCTGGTCCCAATCCGGCACCAATTGCGTTACAACTTGACCAACCGGCATTACACGGAGGATAAACAAATTGACAAGTATATTGAGTAGGTCCATTTGGAGTAACTGTGATTTGAGGTCCTGTTCCAATTGGATTTGGATTTCCTACTTGATACCAAGTAAGAACTGCTGGAACTGGTGCTCCGCTTGGTGTCCATCTATATGAGTTGTTTTGTGTAGTCCATTGTGTAGAGTTTCTACCTGGAACTGAAATACCGATAGTTCCTAATTGGTTATGAATTCCTTGAACTGCTGTTCCAAAAGCCCATTGTGGACAGCTAGGTTTGTTTTGAATATGATTTTCGATTACATTTGTAGACTCGTAGATAACGATATGAAATGTTCCTTGTAAGTTGGTGCAAGAATACATAGGAACACCAATCCAACTAACAGTTAGTTTTCTACAAGGCGCAACTCCCGATACTTGGTATCTAATTTGTCCACCAATACCCGGGTGCCAGTCCTGCCAAGGGCCCATAATACAATTCTTTGGAACATTTGCAGCCGCACTTGGAATTGGAACTGATGCAAAAGTTGGTGGTTGGCCTCCTGAAAAACCAATCCATCCATTAGATCCAATGTAAAACTGTGTGTATGTGTTTCCAAAAAAACAAAAGGTAAACCCTATGTTTTGTATCTGAGATACAACATCATCGCTTAAAAAGACTTGTGTTCCTGTATTGGTTTGAGCAACATAAGGAATGTTAGTTACGCCATAGTTAGTGGTTTGATTTGGGTTAGAACCGGGTCCGCACTGAGAAAGGTCAGCGACTAAGGTTGTTTGGGTGACACCACAAGGTAGTGTTTGGTCTGGTCCTAAGAAAGGACAGAATTGTGATAAAACTACGTTTGAGATTATCAGGGTTAAAAAAAGTAAGATGTTCTTCATATATTTAATATGTTTTTTTAGTAAAAAAGTTTAGTTAGTTATATATTGCAAAGTGTAGAGTTATTTATAGATTATAAGGTTATAATTAGCAAAGACAATCTACCAATTAGCATAAAAATATTTGAATAATTTGAAAAGATTCCTTATCTTTGTATTATAAATCACTACAAAAACAAATAATATGACATACGACATTAATCAACGATTTCAATTTTTAAATCAACTAACTGGATTAGTTGTTGATGGTATCACACCATCGCTTATAGTCACTGGTGAAGGTGGTCTTGGAAAAACTCACTCAGTAATGCAAACTCTTCGTGAAAAACGAGTTTCAGATTCTGAGTTTATTGTTTTCAAAGGTTATTCAACTGCTCGTGGTCTTTACAATACTCTTTTTGATAATAATGGTAAAGTAGTTATTTTTGATGATTGTGATTCTATTTTAGAGGATCGAGTTGCTCTTAACATCTTAAAGTCAGCTCTTGATTCTTATGAGAAAAGAACTATTTCTTGGATGGCTCGCATGACAAGAAGTGATGAATACCCTCAACAATTTGATTTTAAAGGACAAGTTATTTTTATTTCAAATAAGAATATGAATTCTATCAATGATGCGATTCTTAGTCGTTCATTAACTGTTGACCTTTCAATGACACCGGTTGAGAAGATTCAAAGAATGAGTTTTATTTTACCAAATATCTTACCAGACTATGATTTAGATATTAAACAGGAAGCTTTAGAGTTTTTGAACTTAAAGAAAGATGATGTTAATTTAAATCTTCGTAGTTTGATTATCACTTCAAAATTGAGAGCGGCTTATCCTGATAACTGGAAAGACTTAGCTAACTATATGATTACCACAAAGTAATTAAAACCCACCACTAAGGTGGGTTTTTTGTTTAAGTGTTTTTAATATATACCTTATGAAGCATTTGAAATATTTTGGCGAATCTCTTTTTGAATCATTATTAAATGAATCAGTTCTTTATTTTTCACCAAAATTAAGAGATAAGTTTAAGTCTATGGGTTCTGATATCAGTAAAAAGTTATTGGGATTAGAAGGAACTGATGTCCTTTCGGATATTACTTTTGTAGATTTAGTAGAAAGTGAAGATGATGCTTTACTTTCATTTAGACCAATGAGACAAGCACTTTCTAAGATAAGAGTGGCTTATCCTGATGCCAATAATAGTGATTTACAAAACACACCAAATATAGAAGTCAATGATATACTTTATGTTAATGATTTCGGACCTGGTAAAAAAACAGATGTTTATAACTCTACAGGTAGAAACACAATCAAAGTAGGAAAGTTTGTTAAGAAAGTATTAGGTAATATCAAAGATGCTGAAGTAGAAGAATTTGTAAATGATTTTAAATCATCATCTTCATTAAAAACATTAAATGTAGAATTGGTATCTGGAAAAGATATCACATATTGGTATGATTCTACAAACTATGAATCAATGAAAGGTCAGTTAGGAAATTCTTGTATGGCGGGAAAACAATTTTTTCAGTTATATGAAGAGAATCCAGAAGTTTGTCAATTAGCGATTATACAAAGAGAAGGTAAATTGATTGCGAGGGCTTTAGTTTGGAAAATTGAAAGTGATAACAATGATATTTCTTATTTTATGGATAGACCATATGCAATAATGGATCATTATGTAAAGGTTTTAACTGATTGGGCTTCTAAAAGAGATATGGCTATTTGGAACAGAGGTTATGGAGAAGTTATTTTTAGAGGAAAAAGAATAGACACTTCAATGAAGGTTAAAGTTAAGAAGTTAAAATATGAAGATTATCCTTACTTAGATACATTTAGAAGATATGACTTTAGAAAAGGATACTTACATAATGATTATTCAAGTAGAAAAAGAGGATACACTTTAACATCAACTGTTGGAGGTCACGGTATCAATGATAGAAATAGATTGCAAAAAATTGGTGATTTCTTTGGTATTGGTGAAGATTTAGATCACAAATCACTGTAATCGTCTGGATTGATTAATTCATTTTCTTCTAAAGGATCCATTTTGATATAGATAAAAACCTGACCGTGTTCTTTGATAAATTTTAAATCATCATAATATTTGTAGTCTTGTTCGGCTCTTTTTTTCCAATAATCATAGACACCATCGAAATCTTTATTGAATTGAGTTGCTTTAACTTTACCTATTTTTTTGAGTCTTATTTCCATTTATAAGAGAATTAATTTTTGTATCTCTTTTATTTATTATTTTTTCTTTTAGAACATTTTCTAAAACGATTTCAGGATCAGCTGTAAATGGTATTTGTATTGTAAAAACTTCACCATCAGTTGTATCTTTTAGAGAATATGTTGGAAGAAATGATTGAGAGTTATAGATTGTAGGTAAGTGGTTTTGAAATCTACCACCAAATTTATTTAGTAATTGCTTTATCATTTAGAATTGTTTTAAGTAACATTTGAACAGATTCAACAATATACTTTTCGTCTTCACCATAAATCGGATTTATACTACAAAGATAAGCAAATTATTTTAATTATCAAAATTAATTGATAATAGATGTATACCATTTTCTAATTGATTCTAACTCAACACCTTTTCTTTTTGACATATCTTCTAACTGTTCTTCTGATATCTTACCTAATCCAAAGTATTTAGAATCCGGATGTGAAAAATACCAACCACTGACCGATGATTGTGGATACATTGCTAAACTTTCTGTTAGTTCTATACCAATAGAGTTCTTAACATCTAATAAATCAAATATAGTTAATTTCTCTAAGTGGTCAGGACAAGCCGGGTATCCAGGAGCTGGTCTAATACCCTTATACTTTTCAGATATCAATTCTTCATTTGTGTAGATTTCATCTTCTTCATAACCCCACCATTTACTTCTTACTTCTTTATGTAACCATTCGGCAGAGGCTTCGGCTAATCTATCAGCAAGTGCTTTTAACATAATAGATGAGTAATCATCAAATTCTTTTTCGAATCTTAAAAGGTGTTCTTCTATTCCAATTCCTGATGTAACTGCAAAACATCCGATATAATCTTTAACTCCTTTAGGTGAGATAAAATCAGAAAGAGAAATGTTAGGTTGACCTTCAGTCTTTTTAGTTTGTTGTCTTAAAGTTCTTTGATAAGCTATAACTTCATTTTCATCTTTAATAGAATAAATTTCTATATCATCTCCTATAGAGTTTGCTGGAAAGATTCCAAATACACCACGTGCTTGAATCCATCTTTCTTTAATAATCTTATCTAACATAATCTGAGCATCATTGAATAAACCAGTAGCTTCAACTCCAACAACTTCATCAGTTAAGATATTTGGAAACTTACCATGTAATTCCCAAGTTCTAAAGAAAGGTGTCCAATCGATATATTGTTTTAACTCACTTAAATCAATATTATCTGATACTCTTATTCCAGTAAGATTAGGAGTAGATATTTTTTTTTGATTAAACTCTAATACAAGTTTATTTTTTCTAGCTTCTTCTAATGTAAGTAATTGTTTAGTATTTTTAGAATTAAGATAATGTTGATTGATACGAGAATACTCTTCTTTTAAGTTAGTAATGAAATCTTTTTTCTTGTATCCAAGTAAACTTTCAGCAACTGTAACAGAACGAGAAGCATCTAAAACGTGTATAACATTACCTGACTTGTAATAAGGTTCTATCTTAACTGCTGTATGAACTTTAGATGTAGTTGCTCCTCCTATGAGAAGTGGAATCTTAAGACCTCTTCTTTCCATTTCTTTTGCTATGTGAACCATTTCATCAAGTGATGGGGTAATTAAACCACTAAGTCCGATGATATCACATCCTTCTGAAATTGCAGTTTCGATTATTTTTTCTGAACTAACCATAACACCTAAATCAATAATATCATAATTGTTACATCCTAATACAACACCTACAATGTTTTTTCCAATATCATGTACGTCTCCTTTAACGGTTGCAAGAAGTATTTTACCATTTGCTTTTCTAATTGATGTTTTATCTAACTCAATGAAAGGTTGTAAGTAAGCAACTGCTTTTTTCATAACACGAGCTGACTTAACTACTTGTGGTAAAAACATTTGACCAGATCCAAATAAGTCACCTACTTTATTCATACCAACCATTAAAGGTCCTTCGATAACTTCAATTGGTTTACTAAATCTTTTTCTACATTCTTCAACGTCTTCATCGATAAAGTCAGTGATTCCTTTTACTAAAGAGTAAGATAATCTTTCTTCAACGTCTAATCGTCTCCACTCTAACTCAACTTCTCTTTTTTTAACATCACCTTTAACAGATTCACTAAACTCTAATAATCGTTCTGTAGCATCTGGTCTTCTATTAAGAATAACATCTTCAACTCGTTCCAATAATTCTTTATCAATATTAGAATAAACTTCAAGCATTTGTGGGTTAACTATACCCATATTCATACCATGTTTAATCGCATGGTATAAAAATGATGAGTGCATTGCTTCTCTTACTTTATTATTTCCTCTAAAAGAAAAAGAAACATTACTAACACCACCACTAACATGTGCTCCTAAAAGATTATTAGTTATCCATTCAGTTGCCATAAAGAAGTCAACAGCGTTATTATTATGTTCTTCCATACCAGTGGCTACTGGAAAGATATTAGAATCAAAGATAATGTCTTGTGGGTTAAAAAAAACTTTATTAACTAAGATATCATAAGAACGTTTGCAAATATCGATTCTTCTTTGGTAAGTATCTGCTTGACCTTTTTCATCAAAGGCCATCACAATGGTAGCAAATCCATATCGTTTAATCTTTTTAGCTTGTTTGATAAATACTTCTTCACCTTCTTTTAATGAAATAGAATTAACAATACCTTTGCCCTGAACACATTTAAGTCCGGCTTCAATTATTTCCCACTTAGATGAATCAATCATAATAGGAACTTTTGAGATATCTGGCTCAGATGCAATTAAGTTTAAGAAACGAGTCATAGCTTCTACACCATCAATAAGACCTTCATCCATATTGATATCAATGATTTGAGCTCCACCTTCTACTTGGTCTTTTGCTACTTTAAGAGCAGATTCATAATCTCCTTCTTTAATAAGTTTAAGAAATTGTCGAGACCCGGTAACATTGGTTCTTTCGCCAACGTTTACAAAGTTACTTAATTCTGTAATAACAAGAGGTTCTAATCCTGATAGTTTTAATACACGATTCATTTTTGATTATATTTTTCTACTAATTCTGAAATTGCTTTAATATGATTAGGTGATGTTCCACAGCACCCACCTATGATATTTACCAGATTTAAATCTAAGAACTCTTTAATTTCTTCAGCCATCATTTCAGGGGATTCATCATACTGTCCGAATTGATTTGGAAGACCAGCATTTGGATGACAACTTGTAAAGAATTCAGTTTTTTCTTTAAGTGTTTGTAAGTAAGGTCTCATTAACTTAGCTCCTAAAGCACAGTTTAACCCTACACTTAAAAGTGGCATATGAGATACCGAAATAAGAAAAGCTTCTACTGTTTGGCCTGTTAAGGTTCTCTC
>Ga0181348_1000813_pt1 | contig 13600 bp, 12 predicted proteins | sample Su13VDMM110DN_FD_130092 | JGI IMG/M metagenome (GOLD analysis project Ga0181348, IMG submission 130092) | Freshwater viral communities from Lake Michigan, USA - Su13.VD.MM110.D.N | ecosystem: Environmental > Aquatic > Freshwater > Lake | place: USA: Michigan | collected 2013-07-16
AGAGTTCATAATACTGATGAATATTCAAGTCTTCTGCTGGTGCTTCAATCGTGATGGTTTTACGATCCACACTTTCAGGAAAATACTTGCTTGGTGAATCTTGACTATCGGTGGTGTAAGAAAACTTGATGGTTGCAGTGTAAGTAATGATTTCGTTTGATTACTTTCATACTATAAGACCTCTCAACTGAAAAGTCAAGAGGCAGTGGACGGTTCTTAAAGTGTCTGTTTAGACTTCATAATCCTCTTGATAATACCCACTAACAACTTGATCTGCCCAAGCAGTCGGCAATTCGTTCTCTCGTGCTTTCATATGATTCAAACCCGAAACTGGAAGACCCTCCAAGTCTTCTTCGTGTAAAATTCCATCCAATTGACGAATTTCGTTGAAGGTATGAGGAAATCTAAGTGCTCCTTTGTGCATTCCTTCAAGGTTGCGATTTGTGCGTGACATAATGTTCGTGACTAAACACAAGAGTAATTATATCACTTATTCAGTTCTTTTTCAAGACTCTTTGCAATCTGTAATGAGTTTCTCCATATTAAGAATTTTGCCCAGGGCATTTGAGGATTGTTCCATAACCACCACTTTTGTTTTTCGTATTGGAATCTTATTATCTTAGGGAGTAAGGTAACGGCATATGCTACACTATGATCTGTTAGAATCAAATAAGTAACAAAAATAAAAATCCCAAACCAAAAGTAGTAGGTATTCATACGGGAAACTCCTCCCTTCTTCGTGCTAAAAGATATTGGAGAACTTCTTCTCTCCATTCCAATAGCTCATTATAACACTCCTGATTATGGGAACAGGATCGAAGTTGAATATCTGGTTTAAGAACACTTTCGGTAACCAATGTTAGTGCTCGATTGCGTTTTTCTGCTTTATTCATTAAAAAAGTGTGATTGTACTATTTAATCAAATTTACAGGAATGCGTCCAGAGATGATGTACTGGATTTTACTTTTTTGATTTGTTTCTGAATGTAAGACTTGGCAGTCGCAAGAGTTCCCGCAACGTGATCTTGTTCCCCGTTGTGAAGGATCATAAATTGCTTACCAAAAGGGACTGCTGCCCACATTCCATCCTTGGTTACATAACCAGAAGGATTGGAAACTTTCGGATTCAGCAGTCCGTAGTTAGGAATAGATGGTAGATTCATTACATTACAGCATTTACACTGACTACCCTTGCAGTAGGATTACGTGCCAGAGCAGTACGCTTGGCATCCTGATAATCACGTGCTTCGACGAGTTCATAGAACACTTTGCCAGCAACGTAGAGTTCAACTTTGCATTTCATTGGAGGAAACCTCTTTTGGTTATGAATGTATTATAGCAGAAAGGAGTCCCCGTAGGAACCCCTTGTGCCAGTTCAGCGATTGATCGTGCTGAATGCCACCTCACCTTGTTGGAAGATGATGTCCACGACGTTCTGGACCTTCTGTGCGGTGCCCGCAGAAACCTTATCGAAGGTGGGGCAGATCACCAGACCATAGGATTTGGTGTAAGAGGGTAGATCGCCTGCCACAAGGGCACCAGAGCGGATCCCAGCAGCGTCCTGGGGGTGCAGGCGCAGTGTCCGACCGACCGTCTGACCGATGCCTACGATGTCCATAGAGCGCATAAAGACGACTGCTTCCAGAGCACTGATGTTGATACCCTCGGCAAGAATAGAGTGATGAAGAACCACAAACTTCTTGTCTGCATCCTTGCCCCAATCATTGAGAGTATCAAAAAATACCTCACGATTGACTTTCTCACCATCAATAAATGCACCGTGCTTAGAAGTAATGTGCATCACAGAGTAACCTTCCTCGGCAAGTTGCTCAACAAAATCAGTCTCAGATAGCAGACCGATGATGTGCTTGGTTGCCTTCGCACAGATCAGAATCTTATCTACAGGATTCTCTTGAATGGTTTGGAGAAGATACTCACAGTCACGTTGAGCAATATCCTCACCTTTCACAGAGAGACGCATTTGTGATGCAATCACCTTAGGGGGAATGATATATCCGTTCTGCACCAGTTCAGGAGCAGGAACCTTGGCGATGATGCTACCATAAATCTCACTATCATTCATACCTGCCTTACCAATTACATTGCTGTACTTGGGAGTCGCAGTAAAGAAGTAGCAACGATCTGCTTCCTGTGAGAAATACTCTACGGCAGGAAAGAAATGGCGTTGAATAGAGTTGTGTGCCTCATCCATATAAATCGTATTCACCTTAATCTCTGAACGTTGCAGTTGCTGCAGAGAATTATAGGTGGTGAAGATCAGTTTATGACCAGGAGTGGTATTCGCAAACCAGGCAATATCACTGGGTTTGGTAGAAGAATAGTGATGAGTCTCACCACTATGAACGTGCATCACAGAAGCATTTGTGATAAACTCAAGATACTCAGCAGACAATTGCTCCGCCAACAGAATACGGGGAGAAACGACTACAATGGTCTGAGGAGTCTTAGACAGAAACTGATTGATAGCATCAAAGATACCCACGTTGGTCTTACCTGCTCCAGTTGGCATCACGAGCACCCCTTTGCTATGATTTTCCATAGCAGCAAGACTACTCTGTTGGTGAGGACGGAGTTGGAACATCATCAATCAATTCAATAATCATATTATAAGGCATCCTCAGGCAAAAATCAAGTGCCTTGTGCCGATTCCTCAAGTGTCACAATGGTTTTGTTTCCTATGGTTTCAATAGATACCACCCTTTTACCAACAGCAAGGTTATTACAATCGTGATTTACTAAAGTTTTATGTTGGTGGCATTTTTCACACAATAATTGGCATTTATTTGCTTCTTCAACTAATTTTTCTAAATTAGAACCCAAGTTTTTACCTATACAAAATGACTTTTTGGTTCTATCAATATGATCAAATTGTAAATTTTCAGTTACTTTACAACCAACACACTTTCCACCCAACATTTCTATTAAATATTTTTTATTATTTTGTTTTCTTTCTCTAAAATATAATCTTCTTTCTTCTTTTGTATTTTCATACCAAATATTTCTTCTTTCTCTTATTTTTATTTTTTCTTCTTCTGTTAATTCCTTTCTTTTTTCCTTTGCTTTTTGTGCCAAATTTTCTTTATTTTTTTCATAATATTCTTTTCTATTTTCTATTCTATCTTCTTTATTCTTATATGGCATAGGGGTCTTAATGTATTACTATATTTATTTATAAAAAAATAAAACACTAATTCCCTTCATTATAGCACTAAAAAAGGGGGCACCAAGCCCCCTTGTGACAGTTATGTAAGTGTCTATTATGACAGTACGAAGGAAGTTGATCCGATGCCAACTACGTTAAAAACCAATCTGTTACCTGAGACCCAAATTTGAGTAGGAGCAGTGTTAATACCACTTGCAAATCCACCCGTTGCGGTAATAATACCGGTAGATATTGAAACACCAGTACCGACTTTAATAGGTCCATTAGTGAATGTGGAAACACCAGTGACTTGCAATGTAGTAACGTTTGCAATACCACCACTTACGGTTGTTGAAATACCTGCCTGAGTAGATACCGTTGCAAATCCTGCTACTGATGCAATTGTCGAGATACCTGCCCATCTTGCGAAAGTAGAGAATCCAGCATTTGCCGAATTACCATCGGTTGATGTAATATTAAACCATCTCGTACCATTATAATATTGTGGTCCAGTAGTGGTTTTATTATGAATAAATGCACCTTCTACAACAGTTAATGCAGTTCTTTCAGTTGTTGTAATTTTAGGCGGAAGCATAAATTGATATGCGCTTCCAAGAACAGGAATATTATTTCCAGCATTACTAAAATCAGCAAAACAACTTGGATTGGTCGTTCCAACACCAACACCTTGGAAATATCCAACACCTTGAGAAGAATCAAGGGTTACATTATAAATGGCTGATGTTGCAATAATATCTGTACCAAGTCCAAGAGTTCCAAATTGATTGGCTATAATAATATTACTGCCAGAATTAATCTGAAGAGGATATGTTAATGCAGTTGTTCCAATTCCAATACTATTAGTAATAACAGCAGTGTTAAGATTTGCACTTGATGTGGATTGGATTTGATAAAATGTTGAGACACCAGATGTGGAATTTATATTCCCGTTAACTGTTCCAGAAAATGATCCTGAAATAGTAGCATTTGAAATAGTTCCGTTACTGATTGTGAGACCACCAGCAATGAGATTATTGTAAACTGATAAGTCTCCACCAATATAAGAATTTCCAGTTACGGTAGAAGTTCCTACAACGTGTAAAGTATTCGAAGGATTTGTAATACCCAGTCCAAGCTTACCATCATAGGTAAGTGCCATTTTTTCACTATTAGTCTGCCCATAAATCCACCTAAATGCCCCAGTATTAATTCCGGCACCTCCGGCATGAAGGTACATATTAATATCACCAGTATCATTATTAATGAAATCTAATTCTTTAGGAGAATAACCATATCTTATTAAGGAACTACTATTTGCTGCACCTATACCTTGAACACTTTGTCCAATAGCAATTCTGGCATAGCTTGTTTCACTAATAATTTCCAAAAGTGAATTAGAATTCTTTCTAATTTGTAAATCTGCCGTTCCAAGTGTTGTTCCAATTCCAACTCTTCCATTTGTATTGGCATTTAATACACTTCCATTAAGACCAACATTTAAATTAGTATGAACAGTTACGTTTTGTGCGCTAATAATACCCACATCAAGATTAACTGTTGTTACGAATCCAACAATAACGTTAATATTGCCAATCAAAGAAGATGCTGACTGAGCAATACCAGTTAGATTACCATAGAATTGATTTGTGGCAGTAATAATTCCCAGTTGAAGATTAGGACCTAACTTATCATTAGGAATAACTGGAAGAAGTGTTGGTGGGAATGCTCCCGAACTAAAGTTACTGGCATTCAGTGCGGTAATTCCATATCCGGCACCAACAAAAGATGTGGCACTGATAATACCTGTGCTGATAATATTACCATTTGAGTTGATACCAACTCCAGGAAGATTATTTAATGGATTAGCACCAACTTGAAGACTAAACCTTGGATCTAAAGTATTAACACCTACATTTCCTGCGGCATAGATGCTTGTAAATCCAAGACCCACATCCACATCAACCCATTGTGATGTGGGAAGATTAGATAGTGTGGCACCATCTCCGTAGAATGCTGTGGCAGTAATGACTCCGGAACTTGCAGATAATTGAACCGCACCAATACGAACCTGATTAAAGGTTGCAAATCCAGTTACATTTAAGTTTGTGGTAGTAACAAGTCCGGCAGTTCTAATGTTGCCAACAACGTCAAAAGTCTCCCCCGGAATTGAAGTTCCAATTCCGACCAAACTTCCTCGAACGATGAATTTGTCAACATCAACCTGGACACCATTCTTAAAGTTAAAAGTCTTATTATAATTTGCCATTGGCGCTTTTTAGTTATTTATTATTATAGATTAACATAATAAATTTTTGGAATATATGTATCAATCGTAGATTGAAGTTCAAAGGGGATTCCTTGCCGAATTTTTAAATATTTGCCAAAATTAAGACTGGTAAAACTATCTTTTTCAAGACTTTTGTGGGATATTGTATCTGGTTCCGAACCATAAATCGGATTTGCAATGTAAATATCTTTATCGTTATCAACTATAGTTATTGTTTCTCCTGCCGATATTTTTATTTGCTCCCCATTTATAACTCTGGGAGTTGTTAACGATTGCCAATCAATACCTTCATCCTCATTTGTGGTAAATAGACTATCAAAATGCAAAGAATAGCACCAACTCGAATTATCTTCAAGTGCTTTTATGATTATTGATTTTTGTGGTCTACGATTAAGTACATCACCAGCATAAACTGTGGTTATTAAATTAGTTTCCAGTTCCTGATAAGTAAAACTGCCACTGGTTACAAAAGTACATCCATAGTCTTCTATTTGATTATCATCTTCTGTTGGAATAACTGATAAATCGCAAGTGGTAAATACTTCTCCCGCATTCATATTCCAATAGGTTAGAAATAGTTTACTTCTACTATCTCTAAAATTTTTCATTTTTGCCTGATTCATTATGCTGCTCCTCCTAATCTAGTTCCGGTTGTTACCCAGGTTACATAAACACTGTTAGTTATATAGTTTCCTGCGGCACCACCTGCCGTGCCACCACCACCACTGCTACCAGAACCAGCGCCAGCAGCGGATCCGAGATCTGCCCCAGCAGCTCCACTAGCCGAACACGCAGTTTGATTACCACTGCTACTACAATATCCACCGCCGCCGGGACCACCGGTAAAGAATGTTCCTGAAGTTCCAGAATTTCCACCAGCACCACCGGCACCAGGAGTGCTTCCGGCACCACCGCCACCCCCGCCGCCATCAGCACGGGCAGTATAACACCTCTGATCGCAACAACCAACCTGTTGGCAACCATTTGAATATCCATCACCACCGGCACCACCTCCACCTCCACCACCAGCAATGGTGCCATTATTTGTTATATAAGTGGTATTTCTTAAAATTAAGGCAGGACCACCAGCACCACCATTAGTGCTGTTACGATTTCCACCAGCACCACCGGCACCAACAATATAACTATTATTTGTCAGATATATTGTTGTACCAGCAGGAAAGGTTCCCACATCAAAAGCATAAGAACCAGTACCAGTTGCCCCAATAGTTCCATTGACGGTTATATAATACTTTACTGCTGTGTTACTGGCATAAACTGCTGCTGATGTTGTCTTTCCACCAACAATAGTGGCATTATTTTGAAAATCAGTGCGAGCATTAAAGTTGTTAGTTGCATTAATGGTTCGAGTAGCATTAATAAGTTTTCCATAAAAGTCTGAAAATTTTATGGGACCAGTGGAAGGAATTCCAGAATCTAAACCATAATATTCAGAGATTGATATTGGATTACTGCCACCAAATTCCGTTTGTATTTGGGAAGCTTTAATTATTCCAGATGCTGGAAGAGTCATTATTCTTATCCTTTAATTGATTTTTTTAATTCATCAACTTCAGTTTTCAAATCTTTAATTGCTTCAATGAGTAAAGGAATCAATTGCTCATATTTAACGGCAAGATAACCATCAGATCTCGTAGTAACTGCTTCTGGAAGTACCTTTAAGATTTCTTGTGCAACAACACCTGCTTCGGTTCCTTTTTTACCAGATATCTCGTTCCAATCAAATGTATTACCACTGATTGAAATAACTTTATTCAGGGAATTAGGAATTGGAGTAATGTTGTCCTTCAGTCTTTGGTCAGAAGTTGAATATGCGGTAATATCACCAGTAACACTTAAGTTTCCACTACCATCCAAAGTTGCAATGTTTGTGGTTCCTGCATACCATTTGAATGATGCTCCTGAACTTTGAACAGAAGACCAAAAAGTATTATTATTAATACCTAATGCATAATCAACATTAGAAGCATCAAGTGAAGGATATAAAACAAGTTTGGTTCCTGCACTTCTTGTTGTAAATGTAGGAGCAGCAGTACCATTAGTATTAAAATCAATTCGGTTTCCGGTAGCACCGTTTAGGTAGATTTGACCACCACCAGTTGCTGTGGAATTTGCTTGTGTAGATTTGATTTGTGATGCAAATGTTGAAACACCAGATACATTTAGAGTAGAATTTAATGTTGTTGGTCCATTAATGGAAACATTAGAATAAAATATTGAAGAACCAACAACTCCCAGAGTATTTGAGAGTGTGGTGACACCAATAACGCTCAGGTCATTATAAGTATAAACCTTACCAGTAAATCCACTTGTTCCACCAACAGAAATATTGGCACCAATATTTGTATTTTTAGTAATTCCAATACCGCCACTGAGAACAACAGAACCCCTATTAAATGCGGTAGAATCAGTTGTGTTTGTTTCCTTAATAAGAGAAGTAACCGTAACGGTTTCATTCATCTTCAGTTCCTTATTAAAGGTAACTGGACCATTGAATTGGGAAAGAATAGTTCCAGAGTTACCACCCTGAACAAGAAGTCTTTCTCTTACGGTAACTTCATCATAAATGACACTCAAACGATTTGGATCTTGTCCTGTTATACTTGGAGTAGGAATCGCAAATGTGGTTTGCTCTCCCGAAGATGCAGAATACTTAGTATTACCAATGAAGAAATCTCCATCATTGTTCATACCAGTATAAACAACCAAACCACCAGATCTTTGCTGTGATTGAACAAGGAATGATTCCCTTTGACTTAAACTTTTGACTTGAACCTGTGGAAGACCTGTTGAATAGTTACCAGGACCATATCCAATATATTCGAATGTTTGACCCGATGCACGAAGAATAGAAGGTCTGCGGAATTCAACCGAAATTGGATTGATTCTACGAATGAGTGACCCAGTAGTATGAGCCGCAACATTTGTTCCCAGAGTACCACGAAGAACTGTCAGTTTATCATTGGCAGGACCAGACAGAGTGCTGCTTGCAACTCTCATAATCTCGGCATCAATCTGAATATAAGAACCAAGTGGGAATCTCTTATATGTTCCGACACCAACAGTGCTGATGACAGAGAATGAAGTATCGCTTGCAGAGTTTGTTAATGTGGCATTTAGAGTTAGGGATTCACTTCCAAAAATGGGAACATCACGAACACCAATATTCTCTCCGGAAGAATCAGAGACAGCATCATTTGCCGATAGTCCGTGCTTGAGAATAAATCCAGAAGCAATCGAAGGAGAAGTTAATGGATTATTAGTTGTGGCACTGAATGTTGTTGTGGTAGATGCCTGTTTAACAATATAATCACCAACATTATTATTATTGCTGGTCAGAACTCTAAATCTATTACCAGCAAGTAATCCGTGTGCCTGTGTTGTCGTGAATGTTGCAACACCGACAGTAGAGTTATAAACGATTGTTGAAATACCTGCCGAAGGTCCTACCAGGAATGCATATTGACCAGAAGCAACATATGAATCTCCGGATGTTCTTGCGATTGAAATAGTATTAATTGAAGGAACTGTAACGATACGAGCATAACTATCGGTAATTGTTCCAACACCAGTAAATTGAACAACCTGACCAATATTAGTCGAGATACCAGAAGTTGCAATCGTAACTGTTGCGTTTGCGGCACCACCAATCTTTGAGGTATCAACATACAAAGTTCCACTTGAATATCCAGAACCAGGTGATGTAATATCAACAGATGTAACTGATCCACCAACAGAAACAACTACCTTAGATGTTGCACCATTCCAAGAAGTAAGTCCAGAATCATTATAAAGTTTAACATTATAGTAAGTTCCAGGTACTTTTCCAGTTCCAGGTGCGAATGAACTATAAGTTACAATACCAGCAAAATTGTGCTCCTCGGTAAAGGTAACTGTTGTGATACCTGCCTGAGTTGCCGTTAGTGAAACTCCAATACCAACACCAAATTCTTGGAGGAAGTAATCAAGAGTTTCTTTGGTAATACTTTTCTTGAGATCGTTGGTTACGACATCGCCAAGAGGTGTTCTCTTTGCAAATGATTTTGCAGATTGTGGATTGTCATCAACATTATCATTATCTAATTGTGGGAATAGATCAACAACATTCTGTGCATACTTATAGGAAGTGAATTCATTGGGGACAGTATTCCTTGAGTTCAGAACATAGAGATGATAGATACCATCTTGAGTTCCCTGAATATAAGGAGTGATGATCTCATTACGATAGATGTAATAATTGGATTGAATATCTACTCTCTGCCATCTTGGCAAGGAAATAGATCTGGAATTCTGATCATAACTTGTAAATGTTCCTGGAGTATGAACTACAGAATTTGTATCAGTCGAAGAATACTTAAAGATCTTATTCGTCGGTACTGCAGTGACCAAGAAGGTTCCGTTATATCCAGAGTTGTCAGTTGCGGCAGTATTGGTAGAACTTGCAACGTTCTTGACAATGATCTTATCACCAATCACCAGGGAATGTGGTTGTTCTGCGGTTACGGTAATTGCACTTGAACCATCATAAGTACAGCTACTGATAAATCTTGGATTTCTTCCGTACTCAAAGTCTGATGTACCAAGAACAGTTAATGTGGGGTCAGTGTCACTTCTAAATCCAGTTTTACTGGATTCTTGAATCACAAATGATGATGCAGGATCTTTCGCATTCGCAATTTCTTTTGGAATGAATACTCTTAACTTATAAATCTTCTCGTCAATACCTCTGGAATCTGAAGTTCTGTAAAATTGAAGAACATTAGATCTCGAACTTAATGTTCCGACACCATATGTTGACAATGCATTAAAGATGTCGTTGTTAGGATTGGTATGAACATACCAATTAGCACGATTTGTATCGTATTGAATTGGGTGCCCATAACTTCCAGGACTCTTATCGGAAACTCTACTTACAACTTTGAGTTTTATTCCACCATAGATGTTAATTGCATTTCCAAGTGTTGCATTTGTTGGAGATGTGGCAACCTTAATTGTTGTAGAAGTATTATAGATTACATAATAAACAGTATTCGCGGTGATATTTTCTGGAAGATCACCATCATCACTGAAGATTCTAATCGTTTCTCCTGTTTGTAGTGCGTGAGGAACTGCTCCAAGAGTAAGAACATTACTGGTTGGACCAGAAGTTACTGCATATGACTTCTCACTTGTATTTGTACCATAAGAAATTGTTGCACCAATTGAAGGAGATCCATAAGGAGTAATGGAATCCGTCATATAGATGTTGGAACTTACTGTTCCACCAACACCTGCTCCAGTGGCAAGATAAAGTTGATCATTAATCTTTGCACCAACTCTGTATCCCTGAATAATTGTTGGTGGTAAATCTGTTTGTGATGTAAATCCATAGAGATACAGATGACTGGAAATACCAACGGCAGTTGTCAGTCCAACATCCAAAGATAACCAATCAATTGATATTGGAGATGTCGTGATTGCTCGTGGAGCAACAATTGAAGTGATAACAGCATGGTTATCTTTCTCGAATGCTTCTTTCTTAAATCCACTGGAATTCAGTGAGAATTGTCCGAAGTTTGAGTTAGAGTTTGTGATGGATGCATCGGCACCATTAATTGAATCAAAATGTCTATTAAATCCAATGGCAAATACAGAAACGATCTGAATGACAGCATCATTTGAGAGTTTGATATGACTTGTTTCCCATCCACTTCTGTAGATGGCATCAGAATCAAGGTGATATGCTGAAGTTATATCAGTTGAAGTTGCTCCACTGGATAAATCACCACCAGTTACTTTGCCAATTGGACTGATGCCTTTGTAGATTCTTGATGATTGATCATATTTTACAAATGCACGGTCATCTTTCTGTAGAGATACGCCCGTGAATTGTGCAACAACCATTGAACGGAAACCTGCTGCTTTAGCACCATCAGCATGCATTCCGTTCATACCCCATACAGAACGGAGAGAACAGTTAAAGATATAAGGTGAAGCACCACTTACAGTATCAGTCTCAATTGTAGCTGTTGCTCCTGCGGGAGATGGAGTTGCGGGTAGGTTTGCTCTTACGGAAGGTAACAGATATGTAAATTGTGTGGCAGAAATAATAGTCTGAACTTTCGTTGAAATATTATAATCGGGAGTGCCAACACCATTAATCTTAATAGGTGTTCCAGCACTAAGAGCGTGTGCAGTTGCAGTGGTTACAGTAATTACAGAACCAGGAGTATATCCATCACCAGAAATAATTGTTGTGATACGAGTTGGATCTGCTGCAAATGCTCCGACAATTTCCCATTCTGGACGTTGTTTTGCAAATCCAAGAGGTGAAGTTGGATATTTTTGGTCAATATCACGACCAGATGCAGTATTAAATGCATTAGAGACCTTACTATAATACATATCAAGGTCTGTAAGGTCATATCCAGTTACAGTATTGACACCATCGGCATACTCAAAACAAGTTAGTTTATGGTGAGAAAATGTGGGAGTTGCCGAATTAACAACAGAAAAATCAGATCTATCGGTATAAACTGTTCCTGTTTCATCACCATCAAATAAAGAAAACTGCCAGAAGTAACAAGCACCAGTAACTCTGAAAATTGCCGAATTTGGAACTGATGAATCAGTTGGATTAGGAACATACTTAGGACGAATCTTGGTCTTTCTTAAATCAAGACCAACGATTGATGTGCCTCTGGGAACAACAACACCACCATTAACACTATTGAACTTATAAAGAATATTCTCTCTTTGATTTAAGTCAAAGTTTGAAGTTAATGTGAGCGAGAGTTCATTTTCTGCCGGAAATACTGTTCCGTTAGGAGCAGTTACATAAACTCCAGCACTGCTGTAAATTGCATATCCTGGTCTATTATCAACAGGATGCTCACCAGGAAGAAGAAGAATAGTTGTTTTTTCGGTAATATCGTTATCATTACCTCTAATATAAGAGAATCTGGCAGATTCCAGAAGTGCTCTTTGAATAGTTTTGAATGGTTGTGATAGTGAATTACCTTGATTACTAACACTATCAGTAGCATTCAAATCACTTGGACTGACGTATAAAATTCTACCTTCAGTGTTCTTGATAAAGTTGTCTAATCTATTTAATGGCAATTTTCCGCACCAAAACGTCTTCTATCCTTTATTTATCTCATTAAATCTTACTCGTCAAACTGCATAATGTCTTCTGGTAAATCTTGGGGATTCTCTAAATCCATCTCAAATAATAGTGGATGTGCCTCCTCATCTATTAAGTAGAACGAGTTTTTATATAAGTCCTCTGGTTCATATCTATAATATTGATCCGCTTTCTCAACCAATTCTTTATCATACAAATGCCCCTCTTCCAGTTCGTCAAATGTAAAAGGAACTTGATTTATAAAATACATTTTTACTATCATACTGGATTTATTATACCAGCAGTATGCATGACCTATTTGATAAGACATATGAGTATTTCAATATCTTATATTTATTTTAAGTTATGAATGTATCGATGGCAGTTGGCACATACACATATACACTTGTCTATTTCCTCTTGAAGAGACTGATAATTTCCAGATTTTATAAAATATCCTATCATACCTTCCTTTTCATCTGGGTTTATATGATGCAAGTCCATAACATAATGTGGATATTCTTCTCCACATCTGGCACAAGGAACATTTTTAGCATCTACAACCATCTGTTTTCTTCTTTGTAGAGATATATCTCCCTTTTTTCCAGACTTTTCATATTTTTTCTGAGCCCAAAGTCTTTGTGCTTCTCTTTGCTTTTCTTTATCTTTGTAAGGCATATGGTTCGATATAACTAATAGTTATTTAGAACCTTTTATATTTTAATAGGAGCAGGGAGGGTCGAACTCCCACGGTCTAACGACCAACAGATTTTAAGTCTGGTGCGGCTACCAATTACGCCATGCTCCCGATAAGACTATTATAACTCTAAGAATCATAATAGTCAAGTGCTCCTTGTCGGGATCGAACCGACCTTAGTCGAATTATGAGTTCGGTGCTTTCGCCAGAGAGCTAAAGGAGCAGATACTCGTGGATGGTTACGATCCATCTCAAAGGCCCTAATCTGGGGCAAAGAGTTTATAAGACTCCCCTGACTACCAAGTCTCACGAGCATAAAAAACTCAGA
>Ga0181348_1000814_pt1 | contig 13599 bp, 15 predicted proteins | sample Su13VDMM110DN_FD_130092 | JGI IMG/M metagenome (GOLD analysis project Ga0181348, IMG submission 130092) | Freshwater viral communities from Lake Michigan, USA - Su13.VD.MM110.D.N | ecosystem: Environmental > Aquatic > Freshwater > Lake | place: USA: Michigan | collected 2013-07-16
CTTCACCTTCGCGGATAATCTTAATTCGGTTGCCTCTGTATGCCCACTCTTCAGGAACCATATGTTCGATACGTTCTAGGGCACACCAATGCCAAGGACCACCTAATCCTCTACTCATACGAACGAGAGTACACTGAATCATGGGGCAATCCTCGAGTAGTTCACGTGCTTCTCGAACTTGATGATCGAGCGGAATTTGTCCTGGAGGATGTCGCCCTTATGACTGATCACAAACACGTTCGTGTTCTCCATATTATGAATCAACTTCAAGAACTCTTCACATCCATTTGTGTCGAGAGAAGCGTCGAACACTTCATCTAGAATCAACAAATTAGTATTGGTAGAATTTTTAAGTTTTGCTACCGCTCTCCATGTTAACATAAGTGCCATATCAATTCGTTGTTTCTCACCTTCACTAAAAGATGCATAGCTGAATTCATCACGATGGCGTGACTTGATTGTTTCTTTGAAAGATTCATCAAGATTAAAATTCACAAAGAAATCCAGCGATGCTAGATACTTATTTACCATCTTGTTTATGATGGGCAAATATTGCTTAATGATTTTTGTTTTGATTCCAGTATCTTTTAACAATAGGGAGGCCGCTTCAAGATATGTCTTTTCTTCTATTAACGATTTCTTTTTGGATTCTAACTCTGCTAATTGTATTTGCAATGCGAGAAGTTTATTGGTCTCCGAGGACAAGTTTTCCTTGGATGATGACAATACTCCTATCTCTTTCTGCAATTTTCCTATGTACTTATTCAATTCAATGATGGTTGAATTATTGGATGCAACAGCAACCCATTTGACTTGAATAGCATTAGAAATTTTTGTAATATCATTTAGCCGATTTTGTTGTACTAGAATGTCAGATTCAAGTTTTGTCAAACCGTGAGTACACTTCTCAACTTTATCATTCAAATCTGTTATTTGTTTTTCTTTAAATTCCAACTGGATGCTTTGGCGACAAGTTGGGCAATCATCATTATTTAGGAAAAAGTTTACATCTTTACGATACTTTGACAAGTTGGTTTCAATCTGCGTTTCAAATTGATTTAGCTTTTTCAATTTATCGTTTACAATAGATTTGTCTTCTATTTCTTTCTGAAGGTCAGAAATAGCTGTGTTCATGGAATTGATTTCTGTTTGTACCAAATCAATCTCAAGCCAAACATTGGCTACTTCCAATTCTTTGCTCACAATCAATTCATCGGTATTCTTCTTAATTTTTTCTGTATGTTCTTCTACCAATTTATGTTGATTGGAACACAAGTCTAATTCATGTTTGTTAGACTGAACGCTTTCTTTGTTGATTGAATGTTTATCTCTCAGTAAACCATTCATTGTGGAAAAGATTTGAATGTCCAACAAATCTTCAATGATTGCTCTCCTGTCAGCCGCAGAGAGTTGCATGAATGGTACAAAAGAAGCTGAACCGAGAATGACAATCTGTGTGAAAGACTTATAGTTTAATTTGAGAATGAATTTCTCTAGATGTTCTTGATAGTCTTTTACAGCGGCATCTTGATTCAACATTTCACCATCAACATAAATCTCAAAGATGTTTGGTTTGATACCACGAATGATTTTAAATTTCTTGCTTCCAATATCAAACTCACACTCAACGACACAATCTTTCTGATTGATTGAGTTTACCAGTTGTGGTTTATTGATTGAACGAAATGGTTTTCCGAACAACACAAAGCACAGCGCATCAAGCAAGGTAGACTTGCCTGCACCGTTTGTTCCTACTACCAGCGTGTTTGAACTATTACACAGATTAATTTCTGTGAAGTAATTACCAGTAGAGAGAAAGTTTTTAAATTTTATTGATTTGAAAAAAATCATTCAGTCACTTCAACATTCAAAGATTCAACATATAACTCACGCATTAGATTCTTTAGTTTATCAGAATCCACATCAAGTGTCAACCCATCAATATACTTAGAAAGAATAGTCATGGTATCTTCCGCTTGGTCAATTAATTCCTGGTCATCATCTATTGTAGTATCAGAAAAATCTTCTACCACAGCAACATCGGCTACACCAGCTTTGTTCAATTGCTCAAGCACATAATCAAAAAGATAAGCATTTGTTTTGTTTACCACAACCACTTTGACATAAGTGTCTTTGTGTACCGAGAAGTCATATGCTTTCCAGTACTCAAACGATTGTGATTCATCATCATAGCTAATCTTGTAGAACATTCTACATGGATTTGAAATGAATGTCAAGTCTCTTGTTTCGGTATCAAAGATATGAAAGCCTCTTGGATCATTGAAGTCTGTCCAGGTAATTTCATATTGATTACCAAGATAATGAATTGTACCATCCGAAGACTTGTGGTGAAAGTGTCCAGATAGAACCATATCAAATCTATCAAAGATTTTCTTATCTAGTCCAGCGTGACAAACATTGCCTCGGTCCATCTCAAAGCCAGAAATTTCAAAGTGCCCAAAGACTATTTCTGATTTTGTATCACGCAAAAACTGAAGTGAATTTTCGTAGTTGGATGAGTTGATCCATGGCACAAGAGTAATCGGAAGACCATCATAGGTTCGTTCAACAGGATCAATAAACACATTGATGTTATCATACCTATCAAACAATTCATGCATGGCATTAATTTCGTTTGTATTCTTGTATGTCACATCATGGTTACCAACGATGACATCCATCTTGATGTTTTCTTTTTCAAGCACATCAAAGAATCGTTTACGCCATGAATTCAAAATAACATAGTTGATAAATTTGCGTCTATCAACCACATCACCAAGATGCACAATCTGAGTTATGTTATTCTCTTTTAGGTATGGAAAGAATGTACCTTCCCAGAATTTAAAAAAGAACTCATTGAACAATAAACTATCACCACGTGCGCCAGCATGTGTATCATTAATTAAAGCAATCTTCATAGTGTACTTTTATTAGCCACTCTCTTACGTAATTCGGTTGTTGAAAAACTATGTCTGCGTTGGTTGTAGAAAACTTTGATTGCTCGTTCTTCACAAATTTGTTTACCTGTGAAATCTTTGTCTTTGTATTCTTCACCAATAATTCGTATTGTGATTGGTAAGAACATCAACATGTCTTCAAGGTCTTTCTCTGTTTGGTACACAATAATTTCATCTACAAATTTAACAGCCGAAAGCTGGACATATCGTTCAACAATAGACTGAACTGGTTTGTTTTTAGATTCTGGTCTATCAATTGATGGATCCATCTGTAATGCAACAATTAGGTAATCACAGATTGATTTTGCTTCGGCTAACATCAAAATGTGACCAGCATGAAGCAAGTCAAAGGTGGAACAAGTAAAACCAACAGGTTTACCAATCATATTATCAGGCAACACTAGCATCATTATACTCCATAAATTAAATTTTGTCAGGTAATTGTTCGTCTAAAACTGTATCTTCCAGGAACTTATCCAAAACTTTTAGTTTTGTTTTCTTCTTTTCGTTCTTTTTTGCTTCGTATGTTTGAATGAACTCTGATAAGTTATCATACAAAACAAATTGTTTCATGTTGCCTTCGGCGTCTTCATACATCTCACCTTCATCAAGAAGACCAAACTGTTCGGTAGCTTTATACTTAACATACAGTTGTTTCTTCTCTTTTTGAATACGTCTTAGAAAAGCAAAGTATATGATTTGAGTAAAGTATGCAAATGGGTTGGAAGACTTGATTGGATCAAAGTTTCTAAAATACATAATGCAATTCTCAATACCATCACATACCATTTCTTCTCGGAAAGAATATGATATGAAGTTTGGTTTGCGGGACAAGTGATTAGCAATCTTTAGGAAACATTCCCCAATATAGTTTGGTACTATAGGATCTTCTTTACCCTCAGTCTTAGCTGTGTCACATGCAGTCTTATAGTCTATCAATGCTTTCAAAAAATCGGCATTGTTAACGTAATGTTTCTCTCTCATCAATTATTTCCTAAAATAACACTTGACAGGTTGTGGAGTCAAGCGTACAATCACGGTGTGGGTCCGTTAAATACTAATGTAATAAGGTCTTTTTAGAATCCTTAATTGAATTCTGTACCTGTTCTATTTCACAATCATCATCATCTTCATACTCAAATTCATCATCTTCATTAGAGTCATTAAGCAATGCTTCATCAATAGCATCTGCATTCATCTTAATCATTTCATTACTATCTTCTACAGCACTTAGGTAGTAATCAACAAGAGACTTCTTAGGTTCAATTATTGTAAGAACGCTTGTCTCATATAACTTAGCTGTATTCTCTCCAATCAATTCTAAAGGCAACCATGGTGCCATCATCACCATAGATTTACCAGAACTGATTCTCTTAAAGAACAAACTCATAGGACTGTTCATTACAACCATTTTGCTTTCATCTATATGATATGACGCTATGATATCTTCGCCATCTTGTAATCTTAGAATTTTTATTTCGTTATGCATTTTTTAACTCTATGTTGTAAAACTTGTAGGTGAACTTCTCATCTTCATATATTTTAACACGTTCCACAAAATGGCGCAAGGTAAAATTGGTATATTTGCCTACTCTAAAATCGTCTGAGATATCAAATAAGACTGCTGATTCTTTGTTGTCACCCTTTCGTAATCCACGACCAATGGACTGCAAATTGCGAATGCGAGATTTAGATGGAGAAGCAAAAATGACATTGTGTAAGTTGCGAATGTTAATCCCAGTACTAAAAGTGCCATAAGATGCCACAATAATAGCATCGCTTTCTCCTTCTGTAATAGCACGAATTGATTCTCTGACTTCAACATCTGTATCTCCGTAAACAAAAAATACTTTACGACTTCCTTTTTCAGCATCTATCAACTTAAACAATTCTTTACCGTGTTTCTCAACCAATTGAAAGAGAACTAAAGAGTTTCCTTTTAATGACAAAGTTAGATTTTTAATAAATGCATTTCTTTGTGCATTCATAACTATGTATTCTATCTCGGATTGATAGTCCCAAGACCTAGCTTGTTTACACGCTTCTTCTGGATGTTTGAGTATTAGACATTTTATTTTGAAGTCTGCTAGTTGTTTGTTATCAATCAATTCTTTGGTAGTTATTACTTTCAACACAGCACCAAACAAACCCTCAAGAACAAGTTTATGTGTCTGTGTGCCATCAAGAGTACCAGTACAACCTATGCGATACTTCGTTTCAGTAAGACCAGTCATAATTGTAGCCAGCGACTTAGCTTTAAATTGATGTGCTTCATCACCAAGAACAAAATCAAATTGTTCAAAGTATTCTGGTTCACGATTGTAGATAGATTGCCAAGTAGTTATAGTTAAAAACTTATCTGTGTTTTTATCTTTACCTGCGTATTGTTTGTGGCAGTTTGTTTCTGAATCATACCCGTATGATTTGAAATCTGAGTACATCTGTTCTACCAAAGATGTTGTTGGCACAATCAACAAACCTTTCTTAAGGTCTTCATCTTGAATCTTGCGGAGAATCAAATAAAGAATGAGAGATTTACCTGACGCTGTTGGTGAAAGTAGTAGTGAGCGTTTGTTTCTTATCGCATGAACAAAAGAAGATAGTTGATAATCTCTTGGTACAATAGGTAAGTTTAGTGTTGAGATAAACTGTTCAGCTTCTTTAACTGAGAAGTTGTTTGTTAAGTTGACTTCTGGATAATAAAATACTTTGTAGTTTCTATCATCACAAAACTTTTGTATGTATGGTATCAAACCATAGTACATGCAGTATGTTCTTAAATCAAGAAGACGTATCTTTCCATCCCATAACCTATTCTTGTATGCTGGTGTAAATTGATATCCAGGAACATGAAATGTGAAATGGTCAGATATTTCTTGAGCGAGGCTTTTTTCACACTCTAGTTTTATATAAGCCTCATTGACCTTACTAATAATTAAATCAGACACCCTGTACGAACCGTTCCCAATCAATAAATGATTTAAGTTGAAATGTTCTACTATGTAGTTCTTTCAAAATCAACTCACAGCAACTGACAATTTCTTCATGCATCATTCTAGATGCAATAAATTTATTCAAGTCTTCATCTGCTTCCATGTATGTTGTAATTTCAGACTTGATAGTGAATGGAAATGGTGCCCAACCATACTTTCTCAAATCATCATCGCCCATCTTACCTGTATAGTATTCCCATTTAATTTTCTTCATCCGGGAATATTTGAAGTCAGCATCTTTACAGAGCAACTTATGATGTGATAGAATGTTCAGATACTTGCTGTGAAGCTGTGGTATATCAATTAGTGCTTTACCAGGCTCTGTTCTATCAATTTTGGAATCTTTATTCCACTCATTCATTAATTCTTCAAGTTTAGTCATTACAATTCCTCCTTGTAGGAGTATACATTAATTAAAACATTTTGTCAATAGTGTAGTAGGTATATCTGAAAGATGCATCAGATGTTAGAATATTTTCTGGCGTATCTTGTGATGCTAACATGAAAGATGCTAGTGATGTTGGAAATACATCAACAAACTTAAATCTGTATAGTGGTGTAAATGCAGATGAGTATATGGTAAGTGTTGCATCAGAAAATTGTGGCGTTTTTGGATTACCAAAATTTTTAGATAGTCTAGGTAATTCTCGGTATTGTTCAAAGTCTTCTGGGAATGTCATAGCACGAATCCAATCGTGTATCTCAATCCATGAACGCATTTCTTCATCGATAGCAAATGTAACATTGAGCATATCATAGATTGCTTTTTCACCAGGAGAATACTTCTCTACGAATGGTGTAGATACTGGTATCTCACCCATAGAGATTCCGGGTACTGATACCGCTTGACAAAAATACTGAATGTTTGGCACCCGAGAGAAAGTTAATTGAAACTTATTTGGGTGTAAAAAATTCTGATTTAATGGAGTGCTTGATGTTGGTGTAGTTGCCATATGTATATTTATAAACGAAAAAAAGGGGAACATTTCTGTTCCCCTTTAAAGTACCCCTCTTAATGGAGGCTTAGATTACATAATGTTTGTAATCTTGAACGCACGGTAGTACAAGTTGCTTGTTCGTGTCAAAGCACCTTGACCTTGGGTTGCACCTTCAGCAAATGGATTAGCAACTAGACCGTAACGGGTCTTGAAGCCAATTTTTGGCTGGAAGGTTGTAGTATCAACCGCACGAACCATTTGTAGAGGAACGTATGGGCAATAGAACAAACCAGCATCATAAGCGTTAGAACCTTTGAAGCCCATAACTGCGAACTCAGAAGTAGAGTTAGCGCCGAAATATGGATCAATGTACACTTTGATACGACCGAACAATGTACCAGCAAAAGTATTACCGGTGTCATCAACTGTTAGGCTAACTTGACCTTGTAGTGCTGATGAATAATCTAGGATGCCAGCCATTGCAAGAGCAGAAGCTACATCAGAAGAACAAATCATCACGTTACCTTTACCACGACGGGTTGTCTTAGCAATGGTGTTAGCTTCACGTTCCAATTGGAATGCAAGACCTTTAACTTTTTCAACCATCCAACGACCGTTAGAGTCTGTGTCAAGGTCAAAAGTACCAACTGTGGTTGTACCAACTTTACAGCCAACTTTAGCAACTGTATAGATTGTACGTAGAACTTCACGGTTAATTTCAGCAAGAATCTCAGAAGAAAGAATGTTGCTCAATTCGGTTTCAGCGTCAAGACCATGAACTGCTTTCAAGTCTTGTGCCAATTCCATTGAGTATTCAGCTTTCAATTGACGGGTCTTAGCAGTAACGGTAACTTTCTCAATTGAGAAGCCCATTTCTTGTAGAGCATCACCTTCACCAGATGCTGTATTAAGACCTACAGAAGTGTTAGCATCAAACACGCCGAATGGACGGTCAGATGTAGCAGACTTCATTGCAAGAGTTTCTTGTGCAAGAGAAGCACCAGCAGCCGAGAAGTTTGTATTAGCTTCGTTGTAGAAGGCTTCATTTGAACCAGATGGCTGAGTGTTGGAACCGTAGATTGAACGCATTGCGAAAATCATACCTGTTGGACCAGTCATAGGCTGAACACCGCAGATATCATAAGCAATTAAGTTAGGCAACGAACGGCGAACCAAGCTGATAAGAATTGGGTCAAAACCAGCAACAGCACCAGTTGCTAGAGCGCTACTACCGAAACCACCTGTACCAGATGAGTTTGTTGGTGACGCTTCTGCTAGATAGCCATTTTCTTTAGCCATAGCTTGTACTTGGTTCTCAAGTACCAATGCTGTAACAGCACGTTTGTATGGATCGGTAATTTTTGGTAGGTCAGCATGTTCTAGAACAGGCGCCCATTTTTTTTGTAGGTCTTCGGAAAGATACATTTAGAGTTCTCCTTGGTTTAAATTAAAATCGGGTTGTTTTTGAAATCGATTGAACAATGGAATTAACAAATGCATCGTTAGAAACTTGTGGTTTCTTGTCTTCAACATCGTCATTCATTTGTTCGTGAAGTTGGGCTTCATCGGCCTTCTTTACGCCAGAAGGAAAATAGTTTTCACGGATTGTCTCAAGTTTTTGTTTGTATTCTTCCTCTGTGGAGAACTCTACACTCTCTGCAAGTGTTTTAATTTTTTCAACTTGAGTGTCGGTTAAACCTTCACTTACTTCACGGGTAACTTCTACTTTGTGAGCTTCAACAAGTTCTTTACGATACTGTACTGAACGCTCAACTTCCTCGTTTAACTTGCCTTCCAATTCATCAATCTTGGTAGCCATTTCGTCAACGAGGTCAACTTTCTCTGCAGGAACATCAATGTAGTGTTCTGCGAATAGGTTACGGAGACCAGAGATGAAATCTTCTGTTAATTCAGCACGAATGCCTTTTTCGATTGCAATTTCATTGTCTGCCATCCACTGCTCAACCACATAAGCAATGTAGTCATTTACTTTTTCGGTTAAGTCTTCTTTAACTGCTTCAACTGCTTCTTCTAGCATAAATGCGTAGCGAGATTCAGTTTCTTCCTCAATTTGTTTAACACGGTCAAGGACACGGGCTTCAAAAATTGTGGTAACTTTTTGTTTGAATTCTTCTGAGATTGTATCGTCATCAGCAAACAAAGCGTTGATATCTTCAGAAAGATTTAATTCAACTTCTTCTGTTTGTTCTTCTGAAACAACTTCGCCCTCAACTTCTACTTCTTCTTGTTTAGCAGAAGCCGCAGAAGGTTTAGTCGCCGGTGCTGTTGCACTCTTTGTTGCGGGCGTAATTTTGTGCGAGTCATCGTCTTGCTTGGCATTCATTGGGGTTGGACCGCCAGCATCAACTTGTTCGCCAGGTAGCTTTTCTGGAGGCATAGCATTCTTACCCTTGCCTGATGCAAGAATCTCAGCAGCCGCCTCAAAAAGTTTATTTGTAGCCATTAGGAATCTCCTTTTGTGTATATTTATTTATAATAATTAAAGTTTTGATAGAAAATTTTCAAAGAGGCGAATAGCCACTTTTTCAACATCTTTTCTTGGGGCTCTTTGAATTGCTTGTTTTGTTTTGACTATATCAACCTCAACAAAACGTCCTTCAACAAATAACCATTCTTTGTTTTCCATAATGCCGTTTACGAATGCACCTGGTGCTGAAGGATCAGCAACAATATCTGCGGCCGTAGCCAGGCGAAAATCACCACCAACAATGTTAATTCCATCTTCACCAGGAATCAAAGAACCCATACCTCTTGAGGAAACACCTAGACTAACTCCAGAATCAATAAAATTCTTTACAATGTTGCCGTATGGTGTCTCAAGAATTTGTGCTTTACCAATAAAAACATTACCATTTTCTTTAAGAGAAATGATTTTGTGTGACACCCTTTCCAAATTTAATGTTGGTGTATCTGGATGTCCTAATTCTCCCAAAGCACGATTTGTCATAATGTACTCTTGGTTATATCGGCCAACTTCTTCTCGTAGTGTATCCATCTTGTACATTCTACGATTCTTGTTAGCTTGTTCTCCAACTAGAAAGACACCTTCAATAAAAAGGTTTTTCTTTCCGTTTTCTTTTACTTCAGTAATATACTGAACGTCTTCAATTGTTTCTGTAATTAGTTTCATCTTATGTTCTATCCAAATCTGTTGAATACGTTGCAGTTTTAGACACTTCCAAGAAAACAGTACCGCTAGTTGCGATGGTAACTGTAACATTACCTGTATTAGTGTTGGCTAAATTAGTGCCCAGTTCATCAAGATTTATCTGCCCACTGTTAAATAATGTGGCTAAAGTTATCAACGTATTGCTTGCTCCATGTCTGCCAACAGATATACTACCGCCTGTTGACCAAGCAATACGTTTAATATTTGCAGACAGAACAGTTTCTAAAGCAGTATTTGTTGATAATTGACTTACATTAACATTTACTGTTGAAGGACCTTCTACCCTAATAATACTTGAGCTTCTTAGTTGGTTTGTTATTTCAAATGCCATTTTATTTTATTCCCATTGAAGTGCGGCGGCGCAAAGACATTTTTCTTTTCAGTAATGTTCTATTCAACTTTGCTCTACCTTTAGTTTTCCAATATCTCTTTAACTTTCTTGATTTCTGGATTCTTGCCATTGCAGGAATTCTTTTAACAGTATTACCAGAAATTCTAAAACCCTTAATCGCTGAACGCCTTACATTGCGTTGAACAATAATTCTACCCTTTGCGTTGCGTCTAATTCTACGGCGAATCTTTTGAATTCTACCCATGCGTTGAATGTTTGCTTCATCAATTACTTCCACTTCTTCATATATATCGGCTGCAACGGTACGCTTTATTTCTTCTAATCTTTTGGCTGCAACTTCATTCAAGCGAGTAAAAAGTTCTTCTTTCGCTTCTACAAGTTTACCTTCAAAAATTAAATCAATTAATTTCATTTAGCTTTACTGAACGCAAAGTCTGATGCTTTAGAAAAATGTGCTGGTGACTTATGTACCATATCAGCAAACTTCTTTTTGTTTTCGTCATTTAATGCTTTATGCACTTGTGTCAAAGCTGATGCTGTAAAGTGGTCAACTTTACGTGTTTCGCCAGTTGCAAACTTTACAGACTGCGCTGAATTACCAGCAACAATCTTATGTAGAGTATCCATAACTGCTTCTTCAATTGATACCGCTTGAACGGCTGCTTTAGCTACATTAGCTTTTATTTTACCAGTAGACTTATCTTGTGATTTTTTAATCTGGTCTTTGAATTCGTCATTGCTAACTTCTTCGGACTGAATATCACCAGTGCCGGTTATTGAAAATGGAATAGCAAAATCTCTATTCAATTTTTGATTATGGTATGTTGCAACTCTAAGATTGCCTGGATACAAACGTACCGCTGTTCTTTTTAGAAGTAATACAAATGGAGGCTCATTACGCAGATCCTCACCAATCATTTCTATTTCTTCTTTAATGTTATCTGCTGGTAATGTATTCAAAGCATCACCAACTTTAACTCTATGCGCTTTTACTTTTCTACCTGTAACATCAAGTTTGAAGTCTGATGTATCCAACAAACCTTCTGATACTGCTTTACGTGCAGTGCGATACATCTGTGGATTATTCGTAATCATATCTACCATTTTGGTAAACATGTTTTGAATGATAGCACGGTCAGCTGGAGAAAAGTTTGGTTTCTCCTCTGACATTTTACCAAGAATTTGGTGTAGTCTTTGAAGTTGTGCTTTGTTAGCCAAGCCTGCACGAACGAGTGCATCAAACTTTGTAAAGTCTTGCTTTTCTTCTTCAACGACAGTTTTAAATTCTTGTAAAGACTTCATTGTTCTTCTTGCGTTTCTACTTCTTGTTCTCTACCATTAAATAGTGTTGAACCAATTTCTTGTTTCTTTGCATCTAATGCTTCAAATGCTTTTGCAGAAATCAATTCTTCTAAAGCGGTCTTAGCTTCGGCACCTTCACCAGCGCCAAGCAAATCTATAAATTGTCTTGTGTCCATAATTACTCCTTTATTACTTATTTATAACTCTTCCGAATCTCTTTACAACACTGTCTAATTCTGGTGTTGAAGATTCTTCTGAGCCTGTTTCTGTCACGTTATCTTCTGGTGGAAATTGTGCTGGCGTAGCTTGGTCTTGTTGTTGCATATCTTGTTGCATTGGTTGACCATCTGGACCAAGTTGTTGTTTTTCTGGCTCAGAATCAATTTGCTTTTGCATTTCTTCTACTTCATCATCAGTCAAATGCAATACATTTTTCTTTACCCACTCTTGTGAGTAATAACGACCAACATATGGATCAATTTGTCCGAGTGTTTGTAATCTTTGTGATAGCAATTCGGCATCACGCAATTCTGTGAAGTTATTATCTTTTCTATAGTCATAGAAAACATCTTCTCTGAATGTTTCCCATTCTTCTTGTGAACAAATACCTTTTAGGGATAGTTGTATCTTAAGTGCGTGGTCAAATATTTGAGAAAATTTGTTTCGTAGTTTAACAACAAACTTATTAAACTTTAATTCATCACGGGTAACCTCAGTGCTTCTACCAATACCAACCATACCGCCACCTTGTGGCTCAAGTCTTGAATATGGAACATTCAATGACTGTAATAGTTTCTTTTGAAAGTATTGTACATCTTCCATTTGACCAAGATTTTGACCAGCTGGTAATGTAGTAATCTCTGTACCTTTGCCGCCTTCACGGCGAGGTAACCAAAAGTCTTCAAGCATTGACATGTGTTTACGGTCATCACGTAATTCGCCTGTCTGTGCATCATAAACAACTTTGTTCTTATACTTAACCATAACATCACGCAAGTATTGTTCGGCTTTACCTTTTGGTAAATTACCTACGTCAATGTAAAATACTCTGCGCTCTGGTGCTCTTGAAACACGATAGATAACAATCGCATCTTCAATCATACGTAATTGATTGAGTGGCTTAATTGCTTTGTGTAGATATGAAATAACAAATGTATTCTTTGCATCCATCATTCCAGAATTAACATTAACAACTGCATCTGGTGCAATTCTTAGTCCGGAATTAACGCTTGCTGTATAATTTTGTGCTGTGGTGCCTTTGTCGTTGTATACATAGTATTCAGCCATTGATTTGATAATGTCTGCACCCGTTTTTAAATCACGACCCTTTTGCACTTCACGCACTTTGCGAATCTTGCGTGGATCAATATATCGTAACTCTTGAATACCTTCTTTAGAATTCTTTTCGTTTACGATAACATGGAAATAAATTCTTCCATCTATGTACCAACGACGGAAGATATCATCTGCTAAGTTTGAGAAGTTTAACATTGATAAAACATTATCAAATTCTTCTCTGATTTTTTTCTTAATTGATTCTGGTTGCTTCAAATCGTCAAGAACGATATCAACAACTTTACCTTTATCATCGTGACTGATTGCTTCATCTACAATCTCAGTAATTGCCATATCACACTCTGGGTGATTGGACATTTCACGATAACGGGTAATTAATTCTAGTTCGTTGCGAACTGCGCCTTCTAAGTCAACATATGTACCATAGTGTGCATTTTGAGTAATCGTAACAGCGCCATCATCCAATGCTTCTGTCGGAAGGGCGAACGAAGCCTGTTCAGGATTTTCTTTCTGAACGATATCTTTTTCACCGATTGTGAAGCCGAATAGTTTTATAGCCACTTTGATTTTC
>Ga0181348_1000815_pt1 | contig 13598 bp, 21 predicted proteins | sample Su13VDMM110DN_FD_130092 | JGI IMG/M metagenome (GOLD analysis project Ga0181348, IMG submission 130092) | Freshwater viral communities from Lake Michigan, USA - Su13.VD.MM110.D.N | ecosystem: Environmental > Aquatic > Freshwater > Lake | place: USA: Michigan | collected 2013-07-16
CCAGCAGTAGAAGTTACAATTTGAGCTCTTTTAATTCTAGCTTCTTTCATTTGAGCAATTCTAGCTTTTTGAGCATTGACATCATTAAGTCTACTTTCTAAAGCAGCTCTTCTATCTTCAGCAGCAGCAGCTTGTCCTGATGCTTTTTTTTGTCCAAAAAATCCAGCAACAGATGATGCTGCACTTACAATGGAAACAATTGCCATTACAGTTGGACCATATCCAATTTTTCTTGCATTTTTATGTTTCATATTATAACTCCAATTTTAAAATTAATCTAGACTCATTGCTATTACCAATAGCTATTAAATTTGTATCTTTAAATCCAAATAGTTTATTAAATTTTGCTTCTTTTTCAGTACTACATAATCCATAAACTTCTGTAATACCTCGTTCTTTTAGTTGGTTTAAAATTGTTTTAAAAATATCTAAACAATATCTAATTATACTATAGCTTTTAAAAGTACTTTCCCAAATAAAAGGATTAAATTTAACATGTAATACCCAACCTTGCAAATAGGATTCATAACTTAATCCTAAATAACCTCTGTCTTGTTCTTCATAAAGTATTTCCATTATGGTTTGCTTATTGCTGTAGCTGTAACTCCCCAACCAAGAATTTTCATATCTTTACCCGCAGAAGATTGTATTTTTAAACTAAGAGTTTTTCCAGAACCCCTTAATTTATTTTTAGTTACAATAACACTATCACCATAGTCAAAAGGATCGTTTACTCCTGTAGGAATATAATTTCTTAATAGTCTATAGGCTTGAAATTGATCTCCCCACTTACCACTATTAGCTGAATCAGCCCAATTCCATTGTGCTTGTACTAAACAAGAGGATTGATTACTTAATATTAAGTCATTTCCATTTAATTCATATCCATCTTCAGTTCTATTAAAGTAAAAAAAGATATAAGGTACTTGTTTTTTTCTCATAGTATCTTGAAATAATTCATATCCTGTTACAAGATAACTAGAATAATCAGCTCCCGTTCCAGAACCAGCAGTTTTAAAATCAGTATAACTTGAACTATTAAGTTTAGATATAGTAAATGATGTTCCAGTAATAGTTAAATAACTAAATTGTGAACTTTCACTTGATACAATATCTTCTGTAATAATTACAGTATCAGAACTACTAGTTATTACTTCATCTGACCCTGCCATAACAATTGAATCAGCTGATGCTAAAGAATATCCAGGAATTTCTACATAATCTGCAAGATAAGGAGAATTACTAGCTAAACTTGAAAATGAATTTGTATAGAAAGCTTGTAATGTTAAATCTAAAATTAATTCTTTATTGTAAGAATTTAAATAATTTGCACTAGTATATGTGTCAGAATCATTATATAACCAACGAACTCTATTTTCTTTTTCATCATAGAAGCCTTTACAATTATTTTTACCTAATGTAGGTATATCTAAAAATAAAGTTTGAATTGTAGTTAATGAAATTGATTGTGCTTTAAATCTACCTGAAACTTGTTCAGGGTTTATTAAATAAATACCAGCTTTAGACCAGTATAAAAAATTTCCACTTACGTTTACAATTGATTTTGCACTTTTAATTCCATTAGGAGAAACTTTACTAGATTGAAAAGACGTAGCAATAAAGCCACCAGTATCACCATAAATTTCCCAAACACCATTATCTGCAAATACTAATATAGAAGCCTGACTTGCAATAATTTTAAGTATTTGTGTTGCTTCAGGTATTTGAATAGAACCACCATCACTAGTAACTAAATCATTAAGATCAGGATCTGTTGGATCTGCTTCTTGATAACAAAATCCTAATTTATCATCTCCAGTAATTACTGATGTAAAAAATACATAACCAGAATAATTAGGAGACCTTGCATCAGAAGAAGTTATATTAGAATTAATTCCTGAATAGAATAGTCTTCCTGCATAAGAACAAACAGTTGTTATATTACCAGCTTCTTGATCTGTTACTAAACTACTTATTCCTGATTTTGATATTCTTGATGATCCTCTATTAAAAGCATCAATAATATAGCTACCTTTAGCAGCTTGAAAATTAGAAGTAGAATTATTTTTTAAAGTTGTAGGATCAAATTTTTCAAAATTAGCATCAGAAGGATTACTAATTTTACCTAAAGTCCAAGGGTCAGCATTACTAGGATAAACTCCAAGAACAGTAAATGTCCTATCTATAGCATCTGCACCAGTACTTGTTTGAACTCCTGTTGCCCAACCTTGATTTCTTAAATTATATTTATGAGAATTTGAAAGCGTTGCCGGTCTAGTATTTACATCAAGAGTATCATTAACTCCCCAAATATCTCTAACTAAAATACTAATAGTTGATTGAGTAACAGTATCAGTACTAGTATTATAAGTTAGTAATACAGGTTTACTTAAATCTGCAGATACAATTATTAATTTATTATTAATTGTAGTTGTTTCAATTTCTGAAGAACTTAAACCAGAAATAGTTATAGAAGAAGCACTATTTAATAAATTACTACTAGGAGCATTTGTTAATAAATCTACAAACCAAAGCTTATCATTTATTCTTATAACGCCAATAGCTTTAGTTGTATCTCCACCAGGAGTTTCCCATTTATGAAAGGATTGCTTACCTGTTGCTAATTGTGCTGATGTATACCCTGTACTTGTTAAACTATAGCCACCTTCATAATCTACTCCTAGACGTCTAGATCTAGAACCATCTCTTTCAAGAACAAAGTTTTCCTCATCAATAGAAGCATTTTCAGGAAAAGTTAAAGGACTTGCTTCGGTAATAAGTCCCTTTACAAAGGTTCTATAAAGTTTTTCTGTTCCTGCAGCCATTAATCTTCCTTAGAAGTAGAGACTTTTTTCTTTGATTCTTGTTTATCTAAATATTGATTTACAGCTGTTTGAGCATAAGTTTCATTAGTAAAAATTCCACTAAGTTCTAAAGGTAGTTCTCCACCAGTTGTAAATTGAATCTTATACTGAGCAGTACTCTTATCTCTTAGTATTTGGATTTCTTTACCATTGGGTGTTATAGAATTAATAGCCATTTTTTTTAGTTTTTTTCATAGGTTTTACTGGGGTTTTCTTTTTCATTGGCATTTTCATTTTAGATTCCTTTTTTTTAGTTGATTTGCTATACTTCTGTGAATTAATAAATGCTGGAGTATTACTAGTTAACATTGTCATTAGTAGCGTCCTGATGAATTTGGTTTACGACCATAATTAGGATAAGTAATACCATTTCTAATACGCCAAGCTTCTTGACTCATTCTACGTTTTTGAGATACAGATACTTGTTCTGCTTTAGGATTAGGCATTTGTTTAAGGGTTACAAAACAAGTTGACTTAGCTTCAGCAAGAAGATAAGTAAACATTTGATCTGGAAGATCTGGAGTAAAAGAGTCTGTTAATGTAAAGGCTACTGATTTTTTACCATGACATTGGGTATTGTTTGCAGTTAAATTAACTTCTTTAACAGAGTCATAAGAATCAAATACTAAGTTTTCATCATCAAATGAAGTAAAGCAAGAGGGTCCTCTATCATTATAAACATTTATTTTAATACCAGTTGAATCACTTACCACTGTAATAAGAGCATCACCACTATCTCTATTATCAGTAATATGTAAGAATTCTTCAGGAGTTTTATATTCTATAACTTGATATAAATTTTTAGTTGCTCCTAACTCTTTATTGTCATACTTGATCCATTTTAAATCTATAATGGAATCAGGTAAAGACATATGAGTAGGTCTTGCTACAGTACTAGTAGGTGTTAATTGAAATAACTCATAAAGAAAAGGAAAGTCTTTTCCATCTATAATATTATAATAAGTAGACTTAACAATTTGAGCTACTTGAAGAGACTCAACACTATCATTAATAGAACTAACTTCATCTGAATCCATATCAGATAAGATATCTTGAACTATTTGAATTAAAGTCATACTAGCCATAATATTACTCCGTTAACCTTATTGCTATCATATTTGCTTCATCTACAGTAATAGCAGTAGCTGACGAAGTAGCATCTCCAGCAATATGAATAGAAAGAACTTGTGAAGCAGTAACTGTTAATAGAGCAGAGCCAGATACAAATAGAGTTTCAGCACCAGGATCTGTTTTATGTACATGTACTTTACGACCTGTTGGAGTACCATCTAATGCTAATTTAAAATTATAAGCAGTACCTGCTGCAAGAGCAGCTGTTGAAAAATTAGCCCAAAAATCTACACGATATGTTCCTGCGTTAGCTAATGTCATTGTTCCATCAGCAGCAGTAGTAGTTACATTTTTTACTAACCCTTGAGTCCATGCTGTTCCAGGATCAAGTCTTGAATATGCGGAAGCGGCAGCTAATGTAAATGAAGTAGCTCCACTTGTAATATATAATTCACCATAAATCTTACCCATTGGGTATTGCCAAGTACCAGAGCCTGCTCCGTCTGCCTGATAAACTTTATTTACTAAAGCAGTAGCAGCTCCTTGAGGTTCTATAATTATCCAATTACCAGATCCAGCACCATCAGATACATAAACTTTATTGACAGTAGCTGAGGCTACGCCTTTAGGTTCATGAAGATTAGCACCTGTAAGTACACTATGTTGTATTGTCATTTAAATTCCTTAAGTAAAAAGAAGGGCCTTCAGGATGAAGACCCATCAATTTATATTACATCTTTCTAGTTCTCGTCAAGTACGTATTCAACAACAAGACGTCCTTTACCAGCTGTTAGATCAGCAACAGTTGGAGTAACAACTACTTCACCAGCAGTAGCTCCAATTGTAAATCCTACTAATGCACCAGCACCTGTATAAACAGCCCCTGCTACAGCAATAGCAGTTTGTGTTAATGAAGCAGCTGTATGCAAACCATCAGCATCAATAGCAACGTTAGCTGAAGTGTAGAAGCCAATATCTAAATCTGTAGTTGTAGAGGTTGATGTAAAAGCTACATCAACATAAAACTTAGATGAGACAATGGTTGCATTTGCAGGAATAACTTGTTGAAGGTTACTTGCAGTTGCAGATGGAAGATCATTATAACTAAAATCCCAAATAGCAGATTTAATTATACCGTTTTTGGTGCTTTGTTGGCCACCAAATTTACCATTTGTTGTTCTAACTCCGTAAGAGTTTAAAACAGCACGTTTTGAATCAAGTTCGAAACCCATGTTATTCTCCTAGTAAGTTAAAGTTGTTGTTAAAATAGTACCTAATGTATCTACACGTTGAGCACCTAAGCCAAAACGTGAAGTTACTTGATACTTGTCTGCTCTTTCTTCATTGTCTCTCCAACCTTCAGTCTTAGGAGCACGTCTCCAAGCATGCATGATTGGTTTAGTACTATCGTCAGAAACACACATAAAGAGATTGGCAACATCACCAATAGCAGCAGTTGTGTTTGCTAGATTGTAAGAAGAAGCATTAAGTGCCTCTGTAGCAGTCTTTACAGGTAAGAAGTTTGAAGTCCAAATATCAAAACCAAAAATGTTGCGAACAAATTTGTGATCTTTAGCAAAACCTTCTGTAATAATACCTTCAAACATTGGATTGTTAGAAACATTCACAAGATTTGTAAGACTGTTTAAAGTTGCTTCAACAATTGGATCAACAATTGCCATGCGACCTGCAGCAGGAACATTTGCTTTATCAAACGCAAGCTTCATACCAATTAGATCTGACATACTTATAACCCTAGTAGTAACACCAGCACCACCACCAATCCAACGGTGAGGACGACCATTTACTAAGTTTACGTTAGCATTAGTTTGAGCAGCATTAGCTACCGCTAAGAAACGTGTTTCATGGTTTTCACCAAGAGCACGTGTTGATTCCATTGCACGCATAGACATTAAAGAATCTATTTGAGCACCATCTTCACGAAGATCATCAGACACTTTCCAAGCATCACCAATGTAATCAGTGATAGTAAGTGTAATATTTCCTGTGTCGATAGGATTAAAGTTTAGTGGTGTATCTTCTGCAGCATCTTGAATTGTTACCGTACCAACAGTTTTAATATTTAAAGTTGTACCAGAACCGAAGTCTGAAACATCTCTATATAAACCTTCTGGCAATAGGTAATCGTGTAAATTATCAAGAATGAACTGAGAATACTGCGTAGCCTCCACAAAGGCTGTTGTATTACTCGTTAACATTGACATATTATTTCCTTATTGTGATAAATTTAATTTAGCCTTTTCTCCTGCAATTTTCCAAGCATTAACTAAATCTTTTGTCGTAGCTCCTTGTTTGACTCTAGCAGATAACTGACTAGGATCTCCCTTTTGATTCAGAGCTTGCGTATTAACTGTACTAGATTGTTGACCTAAAATTTCTGAAGGTCTATTATCTAATCCAGCAAGTTTTAGTACAAGGCTTGGCGTATTAGAAGCTAAGCTATTTAATTGTTGTGTAGTTAATCCAGACTCACGAGCTACAGTATTATAGGCATTCTCTGCATTATTTCCATACTTCTCAGTAAACTTTGCAGCCACTGAATTAGCATTTTGTTTAGCAGATTTTTGCTGTTCTTTGTATTCGATTGTTTGGTCAACCAATTTCATTAATTTATCTTGATCAAATTCACCAGTAGAGAGGTTTTCTCTAGGTTGAATGCCAGACTTAATTTCATCTAAAAGTTCTTCTGTTGTTCTACGTTTAGTTAGTTCTTCTTTTAAAGTTGCAAGTTCAGACTCAAGAGTTTGAATATGCTTCTGAGCATGAGGAACAGATTTTAACGCATCTTCTACAGATGTATACTTTTTACCACTTCCTACTAATTCTGAGGCTTCTGTCGGAATCTCAAATTGAGGAACTTGGCTATCTTTTGTTTGAACTTCGTTGGTACTAGGCTCAATGTTTATATTTTCTTCAGACACTTTTTTCTCCTTGGTCAGGTACTAATGTTTGAAGTTTAGAAAGAGCTTTTTGAATACCTAATTGAAATGCTTGAAACTCACTCCAAGCAGGCAGAGTAAAATTTTCTTCATCTATACATTTACGTTTAGACAAATCAATTTGATCTGTTAGATATTCTTGTATCTCTTTAAAAACTTCTGTTTTTGATAAGCTTTTAGCTTTTTCAGATTTTAAATCCATCTTACAATTATAACATACTTTAACTTAAAAGTCAAGCAGTATTATTTTCATCCATCATTTCAGGAGGAATTTGACTTGTAGTTTGATCAAGCATATTTTCTTCTAAAGGAACTGCCTCTTGAGATTGCATTGTTTGTTTTACTTGTTCAATGATTTGTTGTGTTTCTGCTTGTTCAAATACAGCAACATTATCTTTAATAAACTGATATTGTTCAAAACCCATATATTCTTCAACCATTTTAGCAAGACGTTTAGCAGAAATATGAGGACCAATAAGTTGTCCTAAAGGACTATTAAATACTCCTAACATATTTTGTACAAGTTGTGCTCTTGTTGCAAAATGTCTAGCTCCTATAGGACGTAATTTACCTTTAGCAGTAATATCCTCTTTAGTAATTGACATAAAATCTACAACTCCTAAATCATTATCCATAACTTTAGCTAATTCAGCAATATCCATATTTCTTTTAGACATCTCTAGCATAGTGTTAAGAATAGGTTCAAGAAATTGAATTTCAAATTTATTAACTTTATGTTGAAATATTCGTCCAGCAGAATTTTGTAATTGCTGAACTTCAAAAGCAGTTTTTTCTCCAGGAGTTCTAAAACCCATAGCTTCTTTAGGAGCCCCTGCCATTTCTTCCATAATATTAAGTAAAGCCCCTATTTCATTATTAACTTGAAAAGCAGCTGAGTTAGGAGGTAACATATTTATATCACCATCTTCTGGTATATGAATAGTAGCTTCAGGACCCCAAATAAAGGGTTCAATATCTCCCTTAATAACCATTGGTGGATGAATAGTTAAATCAAGAGCATCAGCTTTTAGATTTTCAAGATGATCTACACGATATTGCATACCAACTAGGTTATCTAATGGACCCATACCATAAAGGTTATCAGGTCTTTCTCTCCAACCTACATGATGTTTATTATCACAACCTAACCAAGATGGATTTTCTATATTACGAATAATATAACTTCTATCAATGATTGTAATAATTCTACGTTCTAGTAAAGTATCATTTACTTCATCATAAATATCACCTTCAAACTCTAATATTTCTACTAACCCTGATTGATAGTATTCTTGTAAAGATCCAAAACCATCAACAAGAAAACCTTCAGCTTTATTAATATCTTCCATTTTAAAAGCACTTATACTATGACGAACTGCAATAGCTTTTTCAAAAGCTACTTTATCATAATTTAAATCAGTACGATAAAGAATATCTTTTTTTAATTCTCCAACAGATTTTACATATCTAGTAAATTTAGGAGATTCTTTAAAAGTAGTTGCTACAGGATTAAATACAATATCAAATGGAGAAATTCTAACTAGTTTAGGACCACGATATGTAGTAATTTGTTCTTCTGTATAGGGATCTTTATGTCCTTCATTAACATAAATAACATTTGCAAATACATTACCATAATCAATATAATCATAAACAAGTTGTGCAACGGTTTCTCTAAAATTAGACTCTCTAAGTTTAGTTTTAAGATAAGCTTCAATTGCCATTCTTTTTTTATGAGTACTAGATTCTAAATTGTAACCTTCCCATTTTAACCAATCGTCATTAGGAAACAAAGCATCCATATAGTTAGCATGTAGGTTATCTCGTATCTGTGTTAGCTTAGGAAGTGTTGTTTTATTCTTCCAAGGAAGTTTAGAGTTAGTAGTTTTAGTAGTATCAGTAGCAAATAGGTAATTACGGAGTTCTCTCCACTCTATTTCTTTGTTATTACGTTGAATCCACCATCTATTATAAAGCCCTGCTAGTTGTCTAGCTAATGTGTCTCTATTAATTAATTCTCTTAATTGGGCTACTTTGCCTGACATATTTTTTCCTTAGTAAGCTACGCCACCAAAACGACTGTGGGTCATTATATTTTTACCTAATGAGTATGTTCCAGATCTTTGTTTAGGTATTATTGAAATAGCAATAGCATTAGCTAAAGCATCTTTAATATCATCATGTGGAGGATGTGCCATTGTTAATTCTTCTTCTAATGATTGACAATTACCACCTTTGTAGTGCCATACTTGCATGTTATCATACTTAGGTTCTAGTATTGCTCCCACACGTTCATTCTTATCTCCTAATGATCTAGTTGGTCTAAATTCATCTATTGATAAAGCTATTCCATTAGGTTTAAGATAACTTTCTTTTAATTCTTTTACAATTGTTTGTTGAGCTACAGTAACTTCAGCTCTTATTTTTCTAAAGCCCCATTTTTCCCAAGACTTAACTATGTGTTGATAATAATCAATAATTCTATCTGTTTTAAATCTATCTATATCTAATACATAGAAATTCCCTTGTGAATCTACTCCAACAACTACTAAAGCGGTATAGTCTGCCGTTTTACGAAGAGAAAAAGCAAAGTCAATAGAAGCATAAATACTAAGCTTCCTATCTCTAATATACCAATCTCCTTCTTTATTTTGGAGTATAGCTCTATCAAAATATTGAAACTTATCTGCATTAATCCGTGCAGTTTCATTGCTATTTGGATTATTATAATACTGAGCATAGAACTGAGTATTGTCAACATACTTTGCTTTAATCCTAGCCAGCTCTTTATCGTCAAATCCAAAGATTTTACCATCTCCACGAGTTTGTTTAGGCCAAAGAAACTCACCATCTGTTTCAACAACTTTTTGAAAGAGTTCATAAACTTCCTCTTCAGTGTCAATTTCACCATTAGTGTTATATAAAACTTCTTTCATAGAAACCATAGTATCATATATGTCTTTAGGATGATATCTAGTTCCTACAACCCATTCAGATGCTCCAGGATTCTCAATAGAAGCTAATTGTGAGTATGCGGAGGCAACTTTATCACGACCATCTTCGGTATAAGCGTTGCCAGGAACAACAATGTCATCAAGAACAACAACATCAGCATGAAACCCTGTTGTATTAGATGTAAGTCCAACTGCTTTACATGTTGCATCTCGTATCCCCTCTAGTTTACGTTGTGGATGATCAACAGCTATCTCAGCTACTGCCCATTTTTCACGTTTACCCTCTTCAATATTAGTCATATCAGGCCAATATCGTCTATAAATAGGACTATCTATAATTTGTTTAATAGCATATAACTGTTTTTCAGCTAAATCTGCAGTAGCAGATACATATAGAATAGTTGTTTCAGGATGTTTAGTAATCCACCAAGCAGTTCTATATGCAACTAGTTTACTTTTCATGTGTCCACGAGGAAGTAATACTAATTGATTATTTTTACCTTCTTGTCTAGTCCACCATTGAATTAGTTCTTCATGAATAGAACCTAATAACAAATGTGGAGCTACTAATTTTATAAAAACAGCCAAATCATCTTGAGCTGATTCTTTTATAATATCATATTTATCTTGCATTATTTTTTATTTTTATTTCTAGCAGAAATAGCTCTTGCTTTAGATTTAGCATCTGATTTAGATGATGCTCCCCAAGCTTTAAGAGATAACAATAACCTAGTGGGTTCTCCATTAGGTTTACGTTCTGGTCCAGGCATACCACCCATACGAGCTAAGAAAGATGCTCTACGTGGATTATCACCAGCTTTAACAGGAGCTTTTAAAGTACCGCCTGTATAACTAGCTCTTCCTTTAGCATTTAATCCACCTTTAGGATTCTTGCCTTCTTTTCTTGTCCATGCTGGTGTACTCATTTTTTCTTAACCTCTTTAGAATGAACTAACTTTTTAGAAGCCTTGCTGTGTTCTTTACCTGTAAATAAGCTAGTACCCATCTTGTGTGTACCACCTTTCCACTCTGTGCCATTAGGCAAATAATGTTTTACGCCTTTCATCTAAACCTCGCTGTTTTCTTTGCTATGTTTTTTGGTTGTTTAACAAACTGTTTTCCTGCTTTGTTACCTTCTGATTTAGCTTTATTTGTAGAAGCTTTCTCAGAAGAGCTTAGTGCTTTCCAAGCAGCCTCTGGTAAATATCTTTTCTTACCTTTACTTGGTTTGCCATCGGATGTTTTCCATTTTTGACTAGACCAAGCTTTTAGAGACTGCTGAGATTTAGCAAGAGCCATTACTTATAACCCCCACCTGCTTTTTTATATTGCACGGCAAGTAGTTGTGCTTTACGAGCTGACCACTCACCTGGATCACCACCTTTACTGCCAGCTTTAATTTTATTAAATAAAGCTTTACGCATAGTTGGTTTGGTATAGTTGCCTGCCTGATTTACTTTTGATTTAGTAACCATTCTTTTTAGGTTTTTTCATAGGTTTAGCAGGTGCTTTTTTCTTTTTGTCCATCATTTTGAATTTCCTTTTCTTAGTTAAAGTTTCTAGTTCTCTTACTATCTATAATTAACGCTTGCTTACGAGGTTTATAACCCTCTTCACAAAAGCTAATATGAATCCAACGATCAAACTCCAAGATAACTTGGTCATACTTAATGTCGCTAGATACAATCTTTTTAATAATCTCTTCAGGTGTTCCAAAAGAGGGACAGACAAAATCTGCCGCCAATCCTTTTGTGTGTTGACTTGACGGTTTACTTCCAAGTAATGAGTTAACCATAAGAGAACGATAACCACTATTAATAGTAATAGGTTTGCCAAGTAACTTTCTGACATCCTCTAACCCTTCTGCTAAAGATTTTAAATTACTAATAATTAAAGGACTAGATGGAATATTATCTATTCCATGTCTTGCTGCTATATCTGATGCTATTAACTCTTCAAGAGTAAAATGTTCTGTTAGCTTCATTTCTTTTTAATATAGAATAAACTTCTTTCACCAAAAAGATAAAAACCTACTGCTGAAGCAAAGTTATTAACTTCTTCACTAGGATGACCACTAACAATAGAATATACCCATGTAGAAAGCACAAGAAAGCCTATTAAAGGCCTCATTAATCTAACGATGGCTTCTACCCAAGGATAAGATGTATTACCTGCTCCTACATCATTCATTGTCTTAAAAAACTCAAGGTCAAGTTGTTTCATTTGAGTATATTGTTCTATAGTAGCTGGTTTAAATACATCAGGTGCAATAAACTTACTAATAAGAGATTTACCTAAGTCCATAACCATAGGAGCAAAGGCTGTTAACATTGTAATTGGATCCATTATAGAGAAGCCCTTTTTTTAAATAACTTAGGATTATAAACTGCTGTTGCATCTATCTCAGGAAAATAAACTTCAATACTTCCCATTCCATCTAAACTTGATACTCTCCAGCAACCTTCATGGTTAGCATGATTAACTTCTGTTGCATATCCATAGTATTGAAAGTCTAAGTTTTTTATAGTACAAGGTTGAATAGTTAATACTATTTCACCTGATTCAGTTTTCATAGCCATTTCTTCTGTTTGAGCTTCAGCTGTGTGTACTAAAAATAATATAAAACTTAATACAACTATAGAAAATAGAATTTTCATTACCTAAATAACTGTGTCAACAAGAATATAATAATAAAACCAGCAGTGCCTAACAGGATCTGCTCTAGTCGTTTGAGTCGTGCATTAATAGATTCATATCTAAATGCACAGATCTCCTCGTGTGTGCTTAGTCTTGATTCTAATTCAGCTTGAGTAGGCTTAGACATTATACAAGATCACCCCAGTTTTGTGCGTTTAATACCTCTATAAGAGCTTCTACAGTAGATGCATTAGTAATTGCTGTTTCAAGTCTATTAGCTTCTACAACAACAACTGCACGTTTAGCTACTACATCACTAGGCATTTCTACATTGCGTTCAGCTTTGCGTATAACATACCAGTCTGTCGTGTTAAGTAGTTTACCTGCTGTATCTTTAACTTGAGCTACATATTGAGTTTTAAGTCCTTTAGTAGTAGAACCATCTTCTTCTAACTTATCTTCTAATGCTTTAGGTAGATTAGTATCCCAATAGAAGCGAGTATCTACAGGTGTAGGGTCAGCTACCCATGTAATACCAATAGCGTTCTTTTCTTCTTCTGTTGATAAATTTAACCAGTTTTGGGGATATTGGTTGCCTTCAGCATCTTTAAACGCTGTGCCTTCTTGAAGTCTATTGCCGTTTAGTAAAAACATATTATTTTCCTTTGTTATCTTGCGTTACTGTTTTTAAATGGATTTTCTGCAAATGCCATGTATATGTAAGTATTTCCACTTCCATTCCATCCACCATTACTTGTTCTTAATTTAAACCCATTTGATAAAAAGTCTAAAACTGTAACTGCTGATTGAACTTCAGCAGAAGATAAATTAGGACTTAATCTTAAGTCTACAAGATTATAAGTATTTCTAGTAGAGTCGTGTATATACCAGTCTTCAGCAGTTGACACACCTTTTAATAACACAAATTTAGGTCTAAATCCAAGATTTACAAACACACCATCTGTAGAACCATTACCTGTGTAAGAACCAAACTTACTAAACCCTGCTATTTCTGCCCAGCAGTAAGCTACCATAGTAACGCCATTTGTATTTACATTGCCGCTAGTGCCAATACTAAAAACACTAGAAGTAGGCGATGTATTATTCCAAGC
>Ga0181348_1000818_pt1 | contig 13588 bp, 15 predicted proteins | sample Su13VDMM110DN_FD_130092 | JGI IMG/M metagenome (GOLD analysis project Ga0181348, IMG submission 130092) | Freshwater viral communities from Lake Michigan, USA - Su13.VD.MM110.D.N | ecosystem: Environmental > Aquatic > Freshwater > Lake | place: USA: Michigan | collected 2013-07-16
AAATTAAATAAACCGGTGGTTATATTAGGTTAAACCATATTTATAATAAAGTTACAAAGGATTAAATGGAGTTACCAAAGTTACAAAAGTTCGACCCGAACAAACCAAAGAAAAAGAAAATTTTATTGTTAGCCGACGATTTTCGTTTACCATCAGGCATCGGAACAATCAGTCGTGAAATAGTTTTTAATACTGTACATCATTACGATTGGGTACAATTAGGAGCAGCCCTACAACATCCCGAGCACGGACAAGGTGTTGATTTATCTGCACACGTTGCACAAGAAACTGGTGTAGCTGATGCGTCTGTTAAAATAATTCCGTGGACCGGATATGGTGACCGCAATGTATTATTTGCAATCATCAATCAAGAAAAACCAGATGCAATATTTCATTTCACTGATCCAAGATATTGGGTTTGGCTTTATGCAATCGAACATGAAATTAAAACAACTTATAATATTCCTATTGTATATTATTCAATTTGGGATGATTTACCGTATCCAATGTGGAATGCACCATATTATGCAAGTTGCGATTTGATTATGGGCATTAGCAAACAATCAGATAACATTCATCGCGAAGTACTTGCTCAAAATGGATTTGATGTCGTAAATTATGATTCAAATGATTCCATACCACAAGATGTAAAATGGAATCAAATTATTACAGGTTTTGTTCCACACGGATTGAATCATAACATGTTCAAACCATTACCGCAAGATGATATCATATACAAACAAATGTATGAAAATATTAAAACTAAAAACGATGTTGATTTCATAGTATTTTGGAATAATCGAAATATTCGAAGAAAACAGCCTGGCGATTTAATATTAGCATTCAAAACGTTTGTAGATGCGTTGCCAGACGATAAACGAAATAAGGTTGCACTTTTAATGCACACGCAAGTTGTAGATGAAAACGGTACGGATTTACGTGCAATTCATAAAGCATTAGCACCTGATTGTAAAATATTATTTTCAGAACAAAAATTATCTCCACAAGATTTAAATGCAATGTATAATATTGCAGATGTAGTAGTCAATATTGGTAGCAACGAAGGGTGGGGACTTAGCTCAACAGAATCAATGTTATCTGGAACGCCTATTATTAATAATGTTACCGGCGGATTGCAAGATCAATGTGGGTTTGTAGATGAGAATGACGAATGGATTCGCTTTGATGGTGAATTTGCAACAAATCATACCGGAAAATACAAATTGCACGGAATATGGGCAAAACCAGTATTTCCAAGTAACCGATCACTTCAAGGATCTCCCGCTACTCCGTATATATTTGATGATAGAGCTAAATTTGAAGATGTTGCTGATGCAATTAAATATTGGTATGACACTCCAGAAACGCTTCGAGCCCAAATGGGACATGCAGGAAGAGAGTGGTGTTTGAAAAACGGACTTACTGCAGAACAAATGGGTAAAAAAATGATTCATATGATTGATTATTTATTTAGCTCTAAACGAGATAGTCGAGCAAGATATACATTACATAAAGTTACAACAAAAAAATACGAAAAAACAGGAATAGTATGCGCACAGTAGTTATAGCATCACCAGTAGCAACACAATCGGGATACGGACATCATGCTCGAGAAGTAATTGCTAATTTTATTGAACAGCGAGGCAAAGAGTGGGATATTAAATTGCTTTCATTACCATGGGGGCATACACCATTTACATACCCAATACCACAAGATTGGAATCAACGCATTATTCCAATGCCAATAACATATCAACCAGATATTTGGGTACAAATAACTGTGCCAAATGAATTTCAAGCAGTTGGTAAATATAATATTGGAGTCACTGCGGCAACGGAGGGTGATATTTGTCCTGCAGATTGGATTGATAAAATTAATACTATGCAGCTGATTATCGTACCAACTGAATTTACTAAACAAGTATTTGAAAATACATCTAAAAAACATGGAAAAGCTATAACGACAAATATACAAGTTATTCCGGAATATTTTGATGAAACGATTTATACGAATCCAGTGTCTGGCCAATTGAGCATATTAGATCAAATTGCAGAAACAACTGCATTTTTATCGGTAGGACATTGGTTACAAGGACAACTAGGCGAAGATCGCAAAAATATCAGTGGATTAATTCATTGTTTCTTTGATACATATAAAAATCAAAAAGATGCACCTGCTCTCATATTAAAAACAAGTGGCGCAACATATTCTGTATTAGATCGTTGTGAAATTGAATCAAAAATTTTACAAATACGAGATATGTTTGGAAATGCAAAATTACCAAATGTATATTTTTTGCATGGCGATTTAACGGATGAGGAAATGAATCTTCTTTATAATCATCCAAAAATAAAAGCAATGATATCATTTACTAAAGCTGAAGGTTTTGGTCGTCCATTATTAGAGTTTGCAACATCTGGAAAACCAATCATTGCTCCTCATTATTCGGGCCAAGCAGATTTTTTGAAAAAAGATTTTATTTGTGCATTACCGGGAGGGTTGACTGAAATACACCCATCAACTAGAAATGAATTTTTAATTGAAGGCGCTAAATGGTTTACTCCAGATTATTCTGCAGCTAGCAAAATGATGAAAGATGTTTTGAAAAATTATAAAAAATGGCAAGAATTAGCAAAACGTCAACGTTACTTTGTAAATTCAACCTTTACTAAAACTGCAACGGCCACCGTATATGAAAAGGTATTAAATATAGTAGATACGGCAGTAACATCAATACCAAAACACGTTGAATTGAAATTACCATCTTTATTAAAGATTGAAGCATGAAAATAAGTTATTCAATTACAGTTTGCAATGAGTTTATAGAAATTCAACGTTTGATAAATTTTTTACTTCAACATAAACGCATACAAGATGAAATTATTGTTTTGTTTGATGAACAAAATGGAGATATTGAAGTAGAAAATTTTCTGCGATCACATTCAATTAATGGAGAATTTGGATGGCATAAAGGAAAATTTAACAATCATTTTGCCGATTGGAAAAACAAATTAACTAATTTTTGCAAAGGAGATTATATCTTCCAAATTGATGCTGATGAATATCCTAACGAACTTTTAATTAGTCATTTACCTGATTTATTAGAACTCAATCCAGATAATGATGTATACTTAGTACCGCGCGTAAATACGGTAAAGGGATTAACGCAAGAACATATTGATAAGTGGGGTTGGCACGTTATGGAGAATGGTTGGATCAATTGGCCAGATTATCAATGGCGCATATGGAAAAATAAACCAGAGATTAAATGGATTAACAAAGTTCATGAAAGATTAGATGGGTTTAAAACATTTGCGCAACTACCAGCTAATACTGAAGCATTATCATTATATCATCCAAAGACGATAGAAAAGCAAGAAAAACAAAATAATTTATATGAAACGTTATAAACTATAATATATGAATATAATTACTTCAAAATTAATGGGTGGGTTGGGAAACATGTTATTTCAAATTGCAGCCGGCTATGCATTATCTAGAAGAACTATGTCTAAGTATTTAATTAATACACAATACACTGAAATCACACATGGCCACTCGCGACCAAAATCGCCTATTGATTATATAGATACAATTTTTAAAAAACTTACTTCATATGATCATACTCATAGTTTAGTTGAGGTTTTAGAGCCAAGTTTTCAATACAATCCTATAAATAATACAGTATCTAATAATATTATATTGCATGGATATTACCAATCTTATAAATATTTTAATGATTCTAATACTGATATCTATACATTGTTTGCCCCGGATGATAATATGATAGCTAAACTAAATAACATGTATCCGATATTATCCAAAAACGCTGTTTCATTACATGTCCGCCGCGGCGATTATTTAACTCTATCTAATTTTCATCATAATTTATCTACGTCGTATTATATTAATGCAATCAAACAATTTTCAGAAGAAACAACATATCTAATATTCAGCGATGATATCAATTGGTGCAAAACCGTATTTATTGGAGATGAGTATATATTTATCGAATCACAATCAGATATAGAAGATTTATATCTAATGTCTTTATGCAAACATAATATTATAGCAAATTCTACCTTTAGTTGGTGGGGAGCATGGCTCAACTGTAATCCAAACAAAGTTGTAGTATATCCTAATAAATGGTTTGGTCCAGCAACTATTAATAATTTATCAACAAAGGATATGTTCCCAGATAATTGGGTATGTGTTAATGAATAATATAAATATGGAAATTAATCTATTTGATACGGCATTTGAGCATCTAATAACAGATGATGGAAAATATTCACACGTTTTTTCTAAACGTACGAAATATACAACATATGTACGAAATCAATATAACTATCCTGGTATTACATTATTTACTGATAATTTAATATATTCTAATATTGCTACTGCTGTTACAAGCCAATTTAAAATTGGGTGGTTAATGGAGTCTCGCGAATTGCACCCACAGTTTTATAATACATTTGATCAGTATAAAGATCATTATGATTTTATACTAACACATGACCCGGAGTTACTAGTTAACTATCCTACTAAAACTAAAAGATATTTAATTGGAGGAAGTTGGATAGCCGAATCAAGTTGGGGAATTCATGATAAAACAAATTTAATTTCTATGATTTATTCAGACCGTCAGCAAATGGAAGGACATAAATTACGCCATGCAATTGCAAATAAGTTTACAAGCTCGAATATTGATTATTATGGGCATGGTTCATCTAGACCGTTAATTAATAAAGAAGCTGGGCTTAAAGATTATCGATTTTCAATAATTATAGAAAATTCTAAACAATTAAATTATTTTACTGAAAAAATCATAGACTGTTTAACATTAGGCACGGTACCGATATATTGGGGATGTCCTAACATATCAGAATTTTTTAATATCAATGGTTTCATTCATTTTGAATCTATAGAAGAATTGGATGATATTTTAGCATCACTTACACCCGAGTTATATCAGTCAAAATTACAATATGTATATGAAAATTTAGAATTAGCAAAACAATATGCAGTAACAGAAGATTGGTTGTATAAAAATATATTTACTAAATTAAATTAACTATGATATTTTCCGATGTTAAAATATATCAACCAACAATTTTTACCGACTTCCGCGGTGATTTATTAACCATATGGAATGGTGATGAATTCGAACCAAAATTAGATTTTAAACATGATAAAATTTCGTCATCTAGGAAAGATGTAATACGAGGTTTGCATGGCGATAATAAATCTTGGAAATTAACATCATGTTTATCGGGAGAACTATATTTTGTTGTAGTAGATGCAAGACCAGATTCGAAAAATTATTTAAAATGGGATAGTATAATTTTAAACGATAAAACTAGAAAACAAATTTTAACCCCGCCGGACTTTGCTATCGGATTTTTAGTATTAAGTAAACAAGCACTACTTCATTATAAATGGGCTTACCCGGGTGCATATCCAGATGTAGATGATCAATTTACAATTAAATGGAATAGTCCCGATGTTGATATTTATTGGCCAATAAAAACACCAATACTATCAAAACGAGATACAATAACAAAAATAATATAAGTATGGAAAAAGAAATTAGAAAATTAATTGTCGATGCAGCATTTCATGCAAAACATGGCCATATGCCTAGTGCATTATCGATAACGGATATTATTTGTGCGTTACATGATATAATGACACCAGATGATATTTTTATTTTAAGTAAAGGCCATGGCTGTTTAGCACATTATGCATATTTAGTTATAACTGGTGAAATAACACTTGATGCGTTGCGTAATTTTGGTAAAGTTGGTAGTAAACTAGGCGGGCATCCGGATAAAAATAAAATCAACAAAGTATATACATCTACTGGATCATTGGGACAAGGCTTTCCAACAGCCATTGGCGCTGCAATTGCAAGAAAAATAAATAATAAACCAGGTAAATTTTATTGTATTGTTGGCGATGGGGAATGCAATGAAGGAAGCATTTGGGAATCTGTAATGTTAGCAGTTACTCATAAATTGGATAATTTAATTTGTATTGTAGATTACAATCAATCACAAATTAGATCATTACCATTAACTGATTTAAAAACTAAGTTTCAGTCCTTTGGCTGCAATTCTATAGAAGTTAATGGGCATGACATATCAGAAATTTCTAATTCATTATTGAATATTAAAACTAATATGCCTTTATTCATAATTGCAAATACAATTAAAGGTAAAGGTATATCACAATTAGAATCAAATATGTTTACTTGGCATCATAAAGCGCCAACGTTTGAAGAATATACACAATTTATACAAGAAATCTATGAGAACTAAATTTGCAACAATTTGTGCTGATGTTGTACAAACTGACGAAAATGCCGTAATATTAATTGGAGATATTAGTCACTATTTATTGCGAGATGCACAAGAATTAGCCCCAAACCGATTTTTTAATATAGGAATATGTGAACAATCTACAATAAATGTAGCAGCTGGGATGGCATTAGAAGGAATGCGACCAATTGTACATACAATAGCGCCTTTCGTTGTAGAACGAGCATATGAACAAATTAAAATTGGGTTAGGATATCAAAATACAGATGTTACGATAATTACCGTTGGCGGAACTTATGATTATGCAGATTTAGGCTGTACTCATCATTGTTATGCTGATATTGCATTAATGAGAAACATTCCTGGGATGGATGTATTTGAACCTGGCAATGCATCTGAATTTGAACAATTATTCAATCAATCGTGGGCTAATGGAAACCCTAAATATTTTCGATTATCAAATTATTCGCATGCCCAAACCATTTCAGTTCAAGTTAATAAAATTAACATTATTAGAGAATCAAAAAATAATAAATACGTTTTTGTTACAGGACATTTATTAGACGATGTTTTGCAAGATGATAACATTGGCGTATTATACGTATCAACGTTATCCAATATTTGTACGGAGTCAATTGATGAAGTTTCTAAATTATTTAATAATGAAAGCAAAATCTTTTCAGTAGAAAATCATTTTATTGCAGGTGGATTGGGCGATTTAGTAAGTTCAACATTTAATGTAGCTGTAACTAGAATTGGATTGCCTAATAAATTTATTACAGAATATGGATCGTATGACGATCTTCGCAAAGCCGCCGGTATGGATACTAACACAATATTAACTAAATTACAATTATGAAACAAGATTACGAAAAAATTATAACTCATTTAAATTTAACTAAATTAAAGGGGTCTAATATCTTAATTACGGGTGCTAATGGACTCATCGGAGGTTTTTTGGCAGAGCTGTTCTCATATCTAAATGATACATATGATTATAATATTAAACTAACATTAACAAGTTTGTCCAAGATACCAATTAGGATAAAACATTTATTAATCAGAAATGATGTTACTTATATAAGTACTGATTTATCAATTGATTCGTTAACGATTAAAGATATTGACTTTTGTTTTTATTGCGCCGGGTATGCGCAACCATCAAAGTTTTTATCACAATCAATGACTACCTTATTACTTAATTCATATGGCGTAGCTAATACATTTGATAACATTTTTTTAAGTAATCCAAAAGCAACGTGTGTATATTTAAGTAGTTCGGAAATATATTCAGCATCTAATAAACAATCGGCGCATTCCGAATTAGATACTATCAATATTGATATGATTAATAAACGAAACTTTTATATCTTGGGAAAAGTTAATGGAGAATTAATTGTTAATAATTTGCGTAATCAAGGATATAATGCAATATCTGCCAGAGTTTCATTATGTTACGGCCCAGGGGTATTAGACGATGATTCTAGAGTGTTAAGCGAATTAGTACAAAAGGCACACAGTTTAGATAATGTAATACAATTATTTGATGATGGGAGTGCTAAACGAAGATATTTACATGTTACTGATTTTACATTAATGTTATTGAATATTACATTGCGCGGTACTCAAAACGTATATAACATATGCGGAGAAGAAGAATGTACTATTTATGATTTAGCTAAAATTATCGGATCTGCTACAAACAAAAAAATTGTAAAAGGTACATTGAATAATGTAGTAGCTACTTCGGCGCCTAATGTTGTATGGAACTCATTAGATCGATACATTTTAGAATTTGGTAAGTTTCAATTTAAATCATTGAATGCTGGAGTTATTGAATTTATAACATGGTATAATACAATACTAAAATAAAAATACAAAAATATGAAATTTTACGTACCATTCGATGTCAGTGCATATGATAATTTTGTTCATGACAATAATACCCGAGGATTACAAACATCTATCTAAAACACATACGCTAACATGGAATTATGATTGGATTTGGGAAAGCTGGGCGATAATTGAATAGAGGTTAATTTGGATTAATCAAATAATTTAATTATATTAATAAAAAGAATTACTATGGATACTACAAATATACAACTAGTAAGTGATACAATTGACCGATCCGATATTGATAGTTTAATTGAATGGCTAAAACAAGATCCAATACCTAGATTAACAAAAGGCGAACTTACAATTGAATTGGAAAAAAAGTGGGCGAGTAAACTAGGAACAAAATATTCAGTATTTGTTAATTCGGGATCATCTGCAATACTACTAACATTGGCAGCATTAAAACATACATCTAAATTAAAAAATAATAAAATTGTGATTCCTGCACTAAGTTGGGCCACAGATGTATCATCGCCAATATTATTAGGATATGATCCAATACTATGTGATTGTAACTTAACTGACTTATCGTGTGATTTAGAACATCTAGAGACATTATTTAAACATGAAGCTCCTGCTGCATTAATATTAGTTTCTGTTTTAGGTTTAGTTCCACAAATGGATCAAATTATACAATTATGCAATAAATATGATGTTATTTTATTAGAAGATGTATGTGAAAGTATGGGTTCTAAGTTTGATGATAAATATTTAGGTACCTTTGGGTTAGCTTCATTTTTTTCAATGTATTTCGGCCATCATTTAAGTACAATAGAAGGCGGATTCATTAATACTGACAATGAAGATTTATATTATGCGTTAGTGATGATGCGCAGTCACGGCTGGGCAAGAGATTTACCAGAACATAAACAAACTGAATTAAAAGAAAAATATAAGTTAACTCAGTTTGATAATTTATATAATTTTTACTTACCTGGAATGAATCTTAGGTCGACAGATTTACAAGCCTATATAGGTATCAGATCGATTGATAAACTAGATAAATATTCTATTACGCGTAATGCAAACTTTAATTATTACGTAGCTAACATTAAAAATAACAATTTAGATATACATGTATCTACTAGAAATTTTATATCAAATTTTGCAATGCCAATTGTATGTAAAAATAGAGATAAAATTGTAAATACATTAGCTAAACATAATATCGAATGTCGGCCATTAATAGCAGGTAACTTAGCTAATAAACCATTTTGGTATGAACGATTTCCAAAACCAAAACTAAAAAATTGTGAACTAATAGACCAATACGGATTTTATATTCCGAATCACCAAAATTTAACTAACATCGATTTAGATCGAATAATACAAATAATTAATAATGACTAAAAAAGCATTAATAACAGGAATCAACGGACAAGATGGGTCGTATTTAGCTGAATTATTATTATCTAAAGGATATGAAGTTACGGGCACATTAAAGCGAAATTCAGTAGCAGAAAATCAAACATTTCGATTAGATGCAGTATTCAATCGCATACAATTAGAATATGCAGATTTAACTGATATGGCTTCGTTAGTAAGAGTTATTACAAAAGTTATGCCTGATGAAGTATATAATTTAGCAGCACAATCACACGTAGGTATATCATTTGATCAACCAGTATATACAGCACAAGCAACCGGCATTGGGACTTTAAACTTATTAGAAGCAATTCGTTTAATTAAATCAGACACTAAAATATATCAAGCATCATCATCAGAAATGTTTGGTAATAATATTGACTCAGATGGATATCAACGAGAAACGACGCCAATGACTCCAGTTTCACCATATGGGTGTGCCAAAGTATTTGCATATAATATTGGAAGGAATTATCGACATTCATATGGTATGTTTATTTCTAATGGTATTTTGTTCAATCATGAATCGCCGAGACGAGGAACAAATTTTGTAACAAATAAAGTTTGCAAAGAAGCTGTTAAAATTAAATTAGGATTATCTGAAAAACTTAAATTAGGAAATTTAGACGCAACCCGCGATTGGGGACATGCAAAAGATTATGTAAATGCAATGTGGATGATGTTACAAACTGACACACCTCGTGATTATGTTTGTAGTACAGGTATATCTCATTCTGTACGAGATTTATGTGATTATGTTTTCTCTTACTTAGATTTAAACTGGGAAGATTACGTAATTACGGATAATCGTTATTTGCGACCTGAAGAGCTTCATAACCTTAAAGGTGATTGTTCTAAATTAAAATCAGAATTAAAATGGACTCCTACATTTTCATTTGAAGATATGTTAAATGAAATGATAGAATATTGGTTAAACATATATAAGGCAAACTAAATGATACCTACTTATATAATAAATTTAAAAGAACGAGACGATCGGAAACATCATATTATAAACGAAGTAATACAGGCACCGCAGTTATCGTATACAATAGTAGAAGCTATACGAGATAATACGGGTACTTGTTTTGCATCACACCTTAAATGTATACAATTGGCAAAGGATAATAAATTGCCATATGTATTAATATTGGAGGATGATTGTATATTTACTTCAAACTGTAATGATATTTTAAATGCAGTATATGATGAATTCCAAACAATTGAGTGGGATATGTTGTATTTAGGAGCAAATTTAAACTCACCCGCCACAAGCTACAGTAAAACATTAATTAAATTAACAGGTGCATATACAACTCATGCATATATGGTACATGAAAGATTTTATGATACTATTTTAAATTTAACTTTAGATGTTGAAATTGATGTATGTTATTCCAAACTAATGTCTGATCATAATGTATTCATGTGTGATCCGATAATTGCATATCAACTACCATCACATTCTGATATACAACATGGATTCAGAGATTATAATTCAGCAATACGCACTAATTATTTAAAATACAAACCATGAAAATACTTTTAGGATGTTTAAATGCTAATGGCCTCGGCGGCAGTGAACTATATCATTATGAGTTAGTCCGAGAACTAGATGCATTGGGACACGATGTTACATTATTCACATTGCGAGAAATTGATTGGATGGATGAAGTACGATTAAAACTTCAACATGTTCGACAATTGGATACAACAAATTTGGATATTACAGAAAATTATGATATAATAGTAGCAAGTCAACCGCAAGTCAATTTGTTTATGTTGGAACACTTTAAAAATATTCCTATAATTAGTATCATACATTCGGAAATTAGATCTGAAGATCCGATATTAGATTCTAGAATATCACATTATGTTGCAATACGAAAACCAATTGTAGATATGCTTGTTAATGAGTATAATATACCAACATCCAAAGTTTCATTGATATACAATCCAATTGATAGAACTAGATTTAATTCTAATGAGGCTTCAAAATTAGAACGTTATTCTGGAATTTTTGTTGGAGAAGTTTTAGATCCAATACGTTTTCAAGCAGTTCAGCATTTAGTTCAACAATGCATAGAAAATGATTGGGATTTATATCTAATGAGTGAAAGTAGATATAATTTTAATCATCCAAACATTAAATATGTAGACAAACGATGGGATACTGAAAACATAGTACAAATGATGCATTTCACTGCAGGAATTTTATTAGGCAGAACAACATTGGAAGGTTGGTGTTGCGATGTCCCCGGATACATGTATATTATCGACATACATGGGAATATACAATCAATTGAAGCTTCTGCACCGGATTATATCAAAGAAAAATGTGATAGTAGGTATGTAGCACAACAACATGAACAATTATATAAAAATTATATATGAAAAATAATATTTCGCTGTTAGTAGGTTTAAAAAACAATTTAGATTACAATAAACATTTTTATGAAACAACTAGAGAATTATATCCGGATGTAGAATTGTGTTTTGTAAGTTATGGGTCAACTGATGGAACGCATGAATGGTTAGACACATTATCAGATGATAACTTAAAGTATTTCTATTCAGTTGAAAACAAAACGTTTTCTGATACATTTAATAAGGCAGCAGAATTAGCTACGCGCGACTATGTAGCATATTTACATAATGATATTGTATTAGCCCCTGGGTTTATTGAAAATTTAGAAAAACATGTAGATGCTAACAATGTGGTTGCATATACCACAATAGAACCGCCTATATTCGCAGGACATGAACGTCCAGGTAAACTAATACACGATTTGGGTACATCTTTAGAGACGTTTGATAAGGGGGCGTTATACGAATTTGTTAGAACAAATAAATCTAAATATGAAAACAAAACCGAATCTGGTATTACGTTTTTTATGTGTATGCCTCGCATCAAGTTATTAGAAATTGGCGGTATGGATAATTTATTCAATCCAATGTTTTGTGAAGATGATGATTTGATTCGTCGATGGAATTTATTGGGAATGAATTGTTTTACTGCATTAGATGCAATTTGTTATCATTTTGTAAGTAAGACATCTAGATTCTCAGATGAATACCAACATCGAACACAACAAATTGAAATGAAATCAAATAGAAATTTCATTAGAAAATGGGGTATGCGATTAACGGCACCAAAATATAATATTGGAATACGTGTTGAAAATTGTACATCTCAGTTATTGGAATTATTAGAGCCATTTGGTGAACAGATATATTCTGATGCAGAATGGATGAAATATATTACAGTGGAACAACCTAATACGAAATTTGATTTACGTAAACGATGTCATTCATTAACTGAATTAGATAGGTATGATTATAATGATATCATTGTAGAAATTGACGGAAATGCATTTACTCAACACGATTTTGATGTTATACAAAATTTATCGGCAATCATACAAGATTCTGGAGAACCCGGCACCTTTACGTTAGGTAATTTAAAAATTACAATTGTTTCTATGGAAACATATGAAAAAGATTTAATTAAACTAAAACAAGAACATATTTATCTATGAAACAAATGTTATCAAAATTAAGGAATACATTGAACAAAAGCAAAACTTTTTTTCAACGAATGTTATCGGATGCTAAATCAGGCGATGTGTCGTCTAAGCGCGTTATCGGATTTGTTGGATTTATGTCTTTGCTTGTTATAATGTTTGTTAATGCACTTTATTCAAAATCTATTGCTCCTGCAGAATATTTAGTTGATGCCATAGAATATATTGTTATTGCTGCAATGTTTGGAACCGTAGCAGATAAGTTTTCAAATCAACAAAAAAAACAAGATGACGAACCAACTGTATAAAAAAGGTATGAGTAGAATGAAAACAGGATTATTAATGTCAATTGCAACAACAGTATCATTTCTTTGCACGTATTTATTAAATCTAACCATGGAGAATGCCGAACAATACTTTGCAATCGTTGCAACTGTAGCATTAGACGGGGTATTTGGAATGATTGCTGGAGCACGCCG
>Ga0181348_1000820_pt1 | contig 13568 bp, 17 predicted proteins | sample Su13VDMM110DN_FD_130092 | JGI IMG/M metagenome (GOLD analysis project Ga0181348, IMG submission 130092) | Freshwater viral communities from Lake Michigan, USA - Su13.VD.MM110.D.N | ecosystem: Environmental > Aquatic > Freshwater > Lake | place: USA: Michigan | collected 2013-07-16
CGGCAAGGCGAGCCCTGGCACAAATGGATAGCCAGGTTGACCAGATGCTTGGAAGAACTACAGACGACCGCGGCGCCGAACGCAGCAATCAGATCCGCAAAAATCAAGCCCGAGAACGTGGGACCTTGCAAAACGACATCTCAAAAGCGCAAAAAGAAGTTGCGCGACTCAAAGAAGAACGAGCGCCGGTTGCCAAAGAGCTGAGAAAAGTCGAAGCCGAAGTTGGGCCCATCAAATACATTGCTGCACTGATCTACAATGACAAGCCCGATGAAACCATGCTGGAAAAAGCAGTGCGCTGGGTTATCATCAGCATAGTATTGGTGTTTGATCCTTTGGCCATTATGATGTTGTTGGCTGCCACAGAAAGCATGAGCTGGATCAAACGCGAACGTTATGAGCATCCACCTGCGTCAGTACAAGTCGAAGACTTTGGAACATTACCGCCTGACGATGCAGCACCGCCCGAAGCACTAGTGACAATATTCCAACAAGGCCAAAATCGAACAGAAGAACAAAAGCCTTGGCCATTCCCGGTGGTAAGACCTGTGGAAGGCGTCGCCAAAGTCACAGACGATGATCAAGCCGCTATGTCTATATTGCCACCTGAAGAAATACCGGGTATAGTCACACGTCCCTGGACCGACGAAGAAATTACAGCATTTGATCAGGCCTATGACATGAGTCAAGAAGAACCCAGGGTTGATGTTGAACCCAATGTCATTGCAGAAGACAAAGAAATTGAACCTGACGAAGAAAAAGAGGCCATGCGATCTTGGAAAGTTCAGCATCCTGAAACCACTATCAAAGAACAACGCAGGCTTCTTGATCAAGGCAAAATAGATCAGTTGCCCTGGCAACACAGCCTGGGACTTCAAGCCGACAATGAACCATTGCCCGGCAATGTATCGGGCTTTGGTATTGATTGGCCCACTCGCGCCTCCAAGGGAGACATGTTCTTACGTGTGGACATGTTGCCCACTCAGCTATATAAGTTTAATGGGAAAAAATGGATTGAAGTTGACAAAGATCTCAATGACAGCTATACTTACGATAGTGCCTATATTGATTATCTAATTGAAAAACTTGAGTCAGGCGAATACGATCCTGAATTGCTGACTTACACCGAACGTGAAGAAATTGCACATCGATTAACCCATCAAAAATCAACGGGAGCATAGTGTCACAGGAAACATTTAATCATTGTAATTTTTGTGGAAAACACAAAGATACTGTCAAAAAGCTCATTGTAGGAGACCACGTGGGCATCTGTAATGAATGTGTTGATCTCTGCCAGGAGCTTTTGAGCGGCGACACCCCCGAACCCAAGGTTACTATAGAACACAGACTTGATCCTGTTGAAATACGACAGTTCCTGGATCAATATGTAATAGGTCAGGATCAAGCCAAGGTTATGTTGAGTGTGGCCATTGTCAACCACTACAAACGCATCAATAACTCCAGCAAAGATATTGAAATAGAAAAATCAAATGTGTTGATGCTGGGCCCAACTGGTTCAGGAAAAACATTGCTGGCACGAACTGTGGCACGTTATTTAGATGTACCATTTGCCATTGCTGATGCTACCTCAATAACCGAAGCTGGATATGTTGGCGATGATGTTGAAACTTTGATAAGCCGGTTGTTGATTGCCGCCAACGGTGATGTAGGGAAAACACAGCGTGGTATTATTTTTATTGATGAAATTGATAAGATTGCACGTAAGGGCGAGTCATCGTCAATAACTCGAGATGTTTCTGGTGAAGGTGTACAGCAGGCATTATTAAAAATTGTCGAAGGTACCAGCTGCCGAGTGCCTCCCACGGGTGGTCGAAAAAATCCCAATGCAGAAATGACCGAAATCAACACACACAATATTTTGTTTATTGCCGGCGGCGCATTTGTTGGACTTGATTCCATTGTGAAAAATCGTATACAAGGCACTGCCATGGGATTCTCTGCAGAGTTGATATCTAAAGATGTCAGCAGCCTCAGTCAAGTGGCACCCGACGATCTCATGAAGTTTGGAATGATTCCAGAGTTTGTGGGACGGTTCCCAAGTTGGGTTACCTTGGAAGACCTTGACGAAGAACAACTTATAGCAATCCTCACCGATGTCAAACATAATTATATCTCTCAATACACATGGTTGTTTGCGCAAGATCAAGTGGAATTAACATTCACACCAGACAGCCTTAAAGAAATTGCTCGCAGAACCCGGGTCAACAAAACCGGTGCTCGCGGACTCCACAGTGAATTAGAACGTATCCTGTTGCCACACATGTACAATCTCAAACGCTATCAAGATCAAGGAATAAAGTCCATAGAAATTGACACGAGCCAAGTGAATAATCCCACAGCAAAGGAGATCGCCTAGTGCGTCGAGGTCGAGTGGTTTATGTAGGGCAAGATGGCAATGTAGAAAAGGCCCTGCGCAAACTCAAGAAAAAAATCATCGAGTCACGACTACTAGTTGAAGTACGTGAACGTGAGCAATATATCAAACCCACCACTGCTCGTAAAATCAAACGCAATGCTGCCCGGGCCCGCTGGCGCAAACATCTTGCCAGCCAGCAGTTGCCCAAACAACTGTACTGATGTATATTGAATTCCAGTTACCGTCAGGCGCTGGGGGATTTGCAGCAGGTCATGCCCTGGGCGTCATTAAAAAGCACATAGAAATATGGTCACAGAAGCATAAAATTCCCTACACAAGTAAAACCATCAAATACACTCATAGAGTGTGTTTTAACACCGACGCAAGTTATATCTTTTTTTCACTTACTTGGAATCCCAACAACATTAATTTGCCTAGATGGCGTATTGTATCTGATCTAAACAATAGAACATAATTGATTTTTCGTGTATACTAAATACAGTTGTAGCGCCGATAGTCGGGCTACGATAGTCAACTTGCTTAATTAAAGGAGAAATGACATGACTAAAATCACAGCTTTTGATCTCACCCCGTTTTACCGCAACGCAATTGGCGTTGATCGTTTGTTTGATCGTATCACCAGTCAAATTGATCACGCTGCCGGCAACAACTACCCTCCCTACAATATTGTAGAAACTGGTGACAATACCTTTGAACTGCAACTGGCAGTGGCTGGTTTCACACAAGGCGAAATTGATGTTTTAACCCGCGATGGCGATGTTCTCATTACCGGAGAAAAACTCAATGATCCTTTGGTCCAAGGGCATGTCTACAGACACCAAGGTATCAGCAATCGCAAATTCATGCGCAGCTGGACCATGGGCGAGTATGTAGAAGTACAGGATGCCATTGTCAAAGATGGTATCCTTACTGTGCGATTTGAACGCACGATTCCTGAAGCCATTAAGCCTAAGAGCATTGCAATCACCTACGCAAACTAAGTATAATTGTAAATACAGGGGAGGGCAATCCTGCTCTCCCTTTAAGATCAAGGAACTGCAATGGCACAAACTGACACAATCGTAGAATCTAAAACGAATCTCAAAGAAGCTGTAAAAGAACCACCAATGTTCAAATTGATCTATATCAATGACAATCAGACCAGCATGGAATTTGTCATTGATACTCTAGTAGAATTCTTTGAATACACACCATCAACTGCACATGACATCACTCTGGACATACATGAATCAGGATCGGCCACTGTGGCTGTGCTGCCTTATGAACTGGCCGAACAAAAAGGCATAGAAATCACAATGGCTGCAAGATCGCAAAATTATCCTTTGCAGATTAAAATTGAAGCCGAACGTTAATCAACTTCAATTCGTTTGGGGAAATACACCGGGTGCTTGTACTCGGTATCCCCTCGCCCACGACAGTTATTAATATAGCGTATGTTGTCAATCACACGATCTACTGAGTTGTGGTAGTGCCCAAAGCACCAGGTATGAATTTTACGTTCAGTATCCTGATGTCGCACAAGTTCCATTAATTTGTTGCCCATGCAATTGAATTTGTAATTGCCGTCAAGTGAAATATCGTGGCTTATTAAATCGCGATTTGGAACAGTGTGTGTGACAATTACTATCTTGCGTACATCACTGTGACGCTGGAGTCGTTGAACACTGCGTATCAAATAAGCAGCATCAGTTCTACTGAGATCCTCGACACTTTGAGCGTCACCACTACCGTGTTTTAATTGTTGGGTCCACCAAAGACGTGTTTGTTTGCTATCAATTTCAGGATCAAGATCAAATCCCCACCAGCCGTTGGTGGCTAATATTGCTACTCCGTTAAGCACTACAACATTTTCTTGTAGGTACACTACGTTTTTCATTTTTTCAATGTTATTGCTGAGTTCTCGATAACTTTCTCCAAGATCGGTCATGTAATACTTGTGTTCGTCATTGCCATCAATGTAAAATACCATACGATAGCATTGACTTAGATGCTGCAGAGTCTCCAATACTACTGTGCGGTCCTTGGCAATGTCACCGGCTACAACACAAAATGGACTGGTAGCCTGCCCACTCCAGTCAAAATTGGGCCAAGTTTCTACATGTAGGTCAGAAATTAAGTCGAATGAGAATTGCATGATACATATTTAAAAGGAAATTATATGCACATAATATTTGATGGTGATGCCAAAAGAGAGCTTGAACAAAAGCACATTGTGCTGGAACTAGACACAGTGGTGTTGCCTAATCACCCCACTCCAGTCACTGCTTACTGCGTAGTAGAACATATCCCGTTTCAAGAACTGGGAATTGTTGACAAGTTGCGTGAGTGGCATCAAGAGCTCATGCTGGCTTACAAGGCCGGCGACTGGGACGGATGTTTGTTGGGCATAACTCGCCTCAAAGGACAATGGGGCGGACGTGTGGACAGTTTCTATGATATTATATACAACAGAGTAAAGCAATACATAATCAATGATCCAGGCCCGGACTGGAACGGGGTTTTGATTTCCAATCAACCTCCTGATATAAATCACTAATTTTACTTAAATACTCCTATAATAATAACAATAAGGAGTAGCGGTGGATCCACTAACACTGTTCGCTCTGGCCAACGGAGCTGTAAAACTTGTCAAAGAAGGCTGTAAACTTTACAAGGACATCAAAGGAGCTGCTGGGGAAATCAAAGATGTCCTCAAGGACCTTGACGACCAATTCCATACTGCACATAAAGATCGTCCTGCCACGGTTGCCGAACACAATCAGTACGTCCAAGAAAAAAATCGTGTTATAAATCTAAACAAGCAGGCTGGCGATACTGCCAATATCTACACAGAAATTGGCCAGCAGTTGGGCGTTTACTTTGATAATCTGCATAGATGCAGTGCAATATTCGAAGAAGAAGAACGTCGCAGTCAAACCGAAGCGTATCACGGCGAAGATAGTATAGGTAAACGTGCTTTACAACGTGTCCTACTCAAAAAGCAATTAGATGCCATGGGTGCAGAGCTGCGTGAGATTATGGTGTATCAAAGTCCAAAAGAACTAGGCGCTCTATGGACTGAAGTGCAGGCAATGATGGAAGTGGTAGGCAAAGAACAGGCAATAGCAATTACTATAGAAATGCAACAAGAAAGAGCAGCAGCAATTGCTAAACGTCGTCATATGAATCATATCAAATGTGAAGCATGGAAGTATGGTATAGCAGCAACTTTTGTTATTTACATTGTCTGGTTAATATGGGCAGTGGTCCAAATACGCATAGAGCATTCTCCGGAGTTGGGAAGATGTTTGATACCCAAAGGCACTCCGGGGTATAATTGGTATAACAATCTAAAATGGGTAGATTGTGAGATTCATAACTAAGTATCAATTATGAGTTGGTTTGCACATCGTCCGTTAAAAAAGCAACCGTTGCCACCACCCGAACCACATCCAGCAACCCCAGTCGGTAAACAATCATTTAATACTAGGTAAATTAATTCTTAGTGCTTGTTAAGTAATATAGAGTGGGCAAGGCACCTGCCTATAATAATAACAATCGCCCACCACCTTACCGGACAAAGCCGTGCGTGGCATCATTACAATAGTATTACTGTTCATGGCCGCAGTGGTGTTGGCAGCAGACACCTCAACATATAACTTTGCTTTCAAAACTGACTCCCGGGACAAGTATATCACAGCCGATAATCGACCAATGGTTTACATTGGCGAAGCATCAAATTGGACATTGTCGGCTACTTGGGAACCTTGGAGTGAAAACTCTGCAATAAGGTTAATTCACAGTGTTATTCAATATAAAGAACCAAAAAAAACCGATATCAATCAAATTGCATTTCAGCGTATCTACAGTTATGGGTTTATTGATTGTCGTTTAAACCAGCTGTTTATTCTCAATGAATATTACACCACTCAACAAGATTTAATTGTATTACACAACAAATTTCAGCCGGGCGAGTACGCCGTTGACATGGAAGCCAGCAAAATTTTACAAACGTTTTTATTCTATACGTGTAAAGCTGAGTCGGTATAACTGATCTTCGACTGATTTTCTAACATCTAAGATTTCTGAATGTAGGTGCAAGTGTTGATCATACAACGCTATTTCTTGATGCCATTCAGTTCCATGACCGCTTTCTTTGACTGTCTTCAATCCATCGTGCATGTTTACAATATATTCGTTGTTCAACTGTGCAGCAAACGCATCACTGAAAAAATGTTGTTGGTTATAATCAGCGACGGTCTGCATGGCCTGATATAATTTTAAACGTTGCACAGTTGGCATCCTGGCAATGCCACGCATGACACTGGCGATGGCCTGCAATCTACGCACAGGATCTTGTACAGTATCATAACTTTCGTCAATTAAATTGCCAAAGGTTTGGAATCCGTAACTGCGCAAGTACGCCAAACTACCCCAAGTTCCGGCTAGAATAAAAGGTTTACCACAGGCAATAGGGCGAAGTATTTTTTCAGTAAGGTGCAGACGATCATCGTCGAACAGAGTTTCCATTACTACATCAATTGCACATTGTTGATAGTGTTGTACATTGTATGTGGCGCTGGAGTTGCTGGTGATCTCGCTGTCTCCGTAGAAGTTTACTAGATCTGTTTGATTGATGTCAAACTTTTTGTTGACAGGACGATACTTTTGATAATGTAAGCTAGAGTCTTGCGAAGAAAATGTGACCCTGCAATGATGTGAAATGTCTGTGATCATAGCCAAGAGTCTAAGACGGTATTCTCTTGATCCAGTCCATGCTCTAGCATAGATATTAAAGTCAATCGTCGGAGAGGGATGCTGTCTCAGCAGTGGATCAACTTCGGCATAGCGATACCAATCTCTGGCAATGAAGCCATGACTCCATGCATACACCGGAACAAATCCCGAAGCCTGGTATTGTTGAAGATCGGTGCTTCGCTGTTCACTGTGAAGCAACACGCATTGATCATAGATACTGACTTCACAGGCACTGCGAAGATTACGGGATTCCCAAAAGTCTGCGAATCCTGACGGCCACCCAACACCTGCCATTGAATCCCAGAGTCCTTGAATTTGGTTAGAAGTGTACATTGAATAATTTAATGGCTCTTGGTCATGACAAATCACTATTGGATTAACCGTAAGGTCAAGCATTGAATATTGGTGTAACAATGTCAGATCTTTTATTTCTTTTGAGCCATGCGGCCAAAAGCGATAAATTATTAGGTCGTGATCAATTAGCGTATCAAAATACTGATGCAATTGATCTACGGGAATAAACATAAATCTACTTATATGCTACAAGTCTATCAACATTGGAATCCTTTGCAGTCGTGTGTGGTGGGAGCATGTTGGCCACCAGAATTTTTTTCTTACATTCAAAACTCTAAACTACGTCAGACATTTGAGAAAATTGCTATAGAAACCGAAGAAGATCTTGGAGCTCTCAGTAAATTTCTCACAGATCGTGGTGTCAACGTATTACGCCCAAATGTCAGTCGTTGGCAAGAGATAAAGGAAAACTTATCTAGAAATAACATCAAAGAGTATCCGCTACCACCGGTCACTCCACGTGATTATCATATCATGATAGGAGATCAATTCTATTATAAAAGCACCTGGGATAGAGTAGTATATGCTGATCATTTTGAGGAATGGCCTGCATGGAAAGAATTTTACAACGACATACGCCAATCAGACTGGCCCAACTGTGATTCAGAATCACAATTTGAATTTTTACCTCCGCACATACAAGATATATGCATGAATTGTGGATATCTTAAATTTAGAAATCAAGAATGGTGTACGACAGAATCAAAGCCCACCAACCCACTGGGAGTATTTGATGACATGTATGCATGGATCAAATCTCAAGGTAATAGCCTGCATGATATCAGTCAATACGGCGTCATCAACGGAAGCATGGTCACCCGGGTTGGAGTTGATCTATATCTGTCCACTGAGTGGTATGGTGGGTTTACTCCTGAACTCAATCAAGCCGGAAAACTATTGACTGCCAACACTGACTTTAGGGCCAATATTATTGACTGTGGTGGGCACAGTGACGGAACATTCTGTCCAGTTGTGCCAGGGTTAATTGTAAGCTATCATGATCAAACCACATACGAAAAAAGTTTTCCCGGATGGGAAGTTGTGTATGGCAGTGATCGCAGCGTGTTGGAAACAGTGGCTAGTTATCATGAATTGCGCAAATGGGGATATGGCCGATACTACATGCCTGATCAAGAAAACTCACCGGCTCTGACAGAGTTTGTTGACACTTATATGAAACACTGGACTGGCAACGCCATTGAAACCAAGTTCTTTGTAAATATTCTCATGGTTGACGAACACACTGCTATAACATCACAATATGACGAAAATGTAGTACGAGCCATGGAACGATACGGAGTAACTTGTCATGTACTCCCAATGCGACATCAGTTCTTCTGGGACGCCGGTACACATTGTCATACCTTGGACTTGGATCGTCGGGGAGAGATCAAGGATTATTTCCCCGACCGAGTGTGTGCATTAAATCCCAGCTCCGAATAATGTCTGTGCTGATTTTATTTAAATCAGCACCAACACTCAACACCAGTCGATCTGTGTTGCTGTTGTTGATGACCCAATGAGGGTGGCCATAGTTGTTTATCAAGCAAACACTGCCTTCTTTGATGGGAGCATTGCCAAAGCGATAAAAACCAAATTCATTGCCTTGGTCCCACTGTACTGCCCAATAAAAATTCTTGGCACCATATTGCTGTGTGGTGCGATCTGAATGCGGTGTCAAGTGTCCCCCGGGTGGCATAAACCAAGCAGTCACAGTCAACAGTTCTTCGTCGGCAAACATAGTGGTTAACCATTGACGTATGGGATTGTCTTCGGCAACTTGCCACTCAAATTTAAAATCATTGCGGTGTTTGATGCTTAGATTATATTCATCTTCATGGGTTCCAAGATGCCAATCTTTACACCATTGTTCCGGACCAAATATAATTCGGCTCTTCCATCCAGTGCTATGGGTGCTATCTAATTCAAATGACGACGAACTGAGTTTTGTAAATTCGGTTTCAACACTGTTTGTGTCTGATGTCCGATCATGAAACCATTGGTCAATCCAAATCTGTGTTTGTTCTCGTGGGATCCGAGGTGGATGCAAATCCAACATCATCCAGGGGATACCGCAGTGTATTATTGCATCCAGTTCAGCATGATTATGATCATGTGCCTGCTGTACTAATTTGGGAAAATTATGATTTGTGTGCAACGATATCTCTCTCAATTTGATTCATAACCCAACGCCATATTGGCAAAGTTACGTCAAGTTCATATATTCCATCTAATTTAAATTCGGCGCCGGGCCGGTAATAATGATCAACATTGGGCTGATATTGCCGACCACGATATATGTAATACTGTAAAGCAATACCTCCGATTACAATGTCTGTGATTTTGACATTGTCGCCCCACTGCAGGCCATCAATTGCTATTCGTAGTTGATCGCATTTGCCCAATATTAGATTAGTGGTGATCCATTGGCTGCCGTTGACAATTTGATGCACAGTGCCAAAGTCATAGCGACATCCAATACGCACACCGGCGTTATGGTCAGCGGCTAATTCTGAAACTAACTGAACTTTTATTTCAAAAATTATTTTTTCTTGGTACATGATCTGTTATAATTATGTATATACTTTTTAATTTGGAGACTGTATGCCGCAAATTGGTTTTATAGGATTGGGTAAACTTGGGTTAGATTGCGCCGAAGTATTTGCCGAACGTTATCTAACATCAGGATATGATATTTACCCGCGTCAAAGCGATACTGTAAAAGTTTACAGTGATATTGGTGAAATGATCAACAACAGTGATTGGATTTTTATTGCTGTTCCAACACCGCACACCGAAGGCTACGACGGCTCAGTGCCAAGTAGTCATATGGCGCCACGAGACTTCGGGCATGATGCTGTGATTGATGCCATTGAAAAAATCAATGAGTATGCCACCTCGTCTAAAAAAGTGGTGTTAATCAGCACTGTGCTACCAGGCACTACTAGACATAAGTTTATTGATCTTTTAGATCCCATACACTCGTTCTTGTACAATCCTTATCTTATTGCCATGGGATCAGTAAAGTGGGACATGTCCAATCCAGAAATGGTTATCATTGGCACAGAAGATGGTAGCCTAACTGGTATTGCAGGCGAACTTATTGAACTCTACAAAGGTATCATGAAGAATGACCCACGATACGAAGTTGGTACCTGGGATGAATGCGAAGCTATCAAAATTTTCTACAACACATATATTTCGGCCAAAGTTGGTCTTGCCAACATGATTCAAGACTTTGCAATGAAGATTGGAAATATCAATGTAGATGTGGTTACCAATGCTCTAGCTCGCAGCAACATGCGTATCATGGGACCTAAGTACATGACAGCAGGCATGGGCGACGCCGGAGCGTGTCATCCACGTGATAACATTGCCCTGCGTTGGTTGGCCGAAGAGTATGATATTGGATATGACTTGTTTGATACCATCATGCATGCCCGTGAAATTCAGGCTAAAAACTTAGCTGAATTTTTAGTCAAACAATCGTATGGTGCTCTCAATGGCAAAGACATGCCTATTGCGATTCATGGTAAAGCCTACAAACCAGACGTGCCATATTGCATTGGTAGTTATTCTACTCTAGTAGGACACTATGTGCAAGAATTAGGATGTCCAATAAAGTATGTTGATCACATAGCCGATGATCAATTTGAAGTGGTAGCAGATCTTGATAGCAGCCCACATGTTATATTATGGGCGCACAATCGTAAGATTACGTATGAGTACACCGGTGACCAACAAGATACACAACCATATTGTGATATCCCAACTGGATCAGTTATTGTTGACCCTTGGCGCAAATTGCCGTTGACTGGAACGCATACAGTGATCCATTATGGCAACACCAGGAAACAGTAATTGGTGTCGCGGACGTATTGAACCATGGTGGGGGCAACTTCATCATGGGTTGCCTTACGCCAATGAACCATTTAATAACCAACAAGATGAATCACAGTGGAGACAACTAGGCTACACTCAAACTCGTTTCACAGGAGATATGTATGACATGCGCAATCCCGAGCTGGGGTGGATCACACCTTTTAGAAAATGTTTTGACTTTGCGCACTTTTCCTGGAGTGTGTATCGCATGACACCAGGAACCGTGTTACCCGAACATCAAGACACTTATGGACGATTTCGTGAGATACATGGATTGACCTTGACACAGCCTGTTGTTCGTGCTATAGTATTTTTAGAAGATTGGCAGCGTGGACATTATCTAGAATTAGATGGTACTCCAGTAGTACAATGGCAAGCAGGTGATTGGGTGCAATGGCGCGATGACTTACCGCACACTGCGGCCAATATTGGAAAAACTCCAAGATATACTTTACAAATTACCGGAATATGAAAATATCATCACACAACGAATGGGATCCATTGAGATCTGTATTAGTCGGCACTGCTACCGGTGCAAACTGGCCCAGTCATGATCCAGTATACCAACGTGAAATGTCAAAATCATCGTGGACTGAAACATCAACTCCTGCAGGTCCAGTGCCTCAACACATTATTGACGAAGCCAATCAAGAATTAGATCATTTGTCACTGACTCTACACCAACTTGGAGTTGAAGTATGGCGTCCCACTGATAGAAACTTTGTTGAAAAACAAGGTATGTATAATCACTCTCCTAGAGATAGATTGTTGGTGGCAGGCTCTACAATTGTAGATACAGCAATGCTATATCCCAGTAGAGATCAAGAAATAGAATGCCTTCAAGAAATAGTTGATTCAGCAGAACTAGTATTGCACATGCCCAGAGATCAGGAATTTGTTTTAGATGCTGCCAATGTATGTAGAATGAACGACGATTGGCTATATTTGGTCAGCCAGAGTGGTAATGTTGCAGCACTGGAGTGGTTGAGGGATAACTTTCCAGAAAAAAATATTGAAGCCTGTGAATTTTATTCAGGTGTGCATATTGACAGCACTATTGTTCCGTTGGAAGAAGGATTGGTGCTACTCAACGGAACAAGAGTCAACGAAGAAAATGTACCCAAATGCTTGAAGGATTGGGACAGAATCTATCTCAACGATTGTGTGGCTCGTGATTTCTATCAATACCCTTACGCCAGCAAATGGATTGGTATGAACATGTTGGTGGTTCGCCCAGGGCTGGTGATAGTTGACAGCATACAAGAGACTTTGATTACTATTTTACGCAACAAAGGAATTCACACCATTCCGATGCCTCTTACTCATAGTAGAACTTTGGGTGGGGGATTCCACTGTACCACGCTGGATCTGCACCGGGAAAAATAAGATTTGACCTAAATACCAATGGGTGTTATAATTACTTTATATTATAACTCTTGCACCCACTATATGTTGCAAAAAATACAAAACTATCCGTTGATCTATTTTGGTTATGGTTCTAATATGAACCATAGTCAGATGTCTTTTCGTTGTCCCACAGCAAGATTTTTAAAACCCTATTGGTTGCGTGGTTGGGAATTGGCATTTGGATCTCACGCCACTGTTACACCACGACGTGGTGCTCGGGTACCTGGTGCATTATGGGAAATCACAGTTGATGATCTTGACGCATTGGATGCCTATGAAGGTTATCCCAGTTACTACACTCGTCGTCGCTGGCGTCAAGATGACAAACACTTTTTCTTCTACGAAATGTGCGCTCCAGTAATTGGTGCACCAAGTGCAGGCTACATCAAGGGCATTGCACAAGGTTACAATGATTGTGGCCTAGCATTGGATTATCTCACTTATCACACACAACAATATCACAATGACTACATCTAATGCTCGCATAGGTTTCTGCTGCAAGTGGCTCAATGATCCGTCTGAATGCGGCGGCATGAAAGTCAATGCGGTGGATCGAGACCTTAACGGGCGTAGTACTACCATGCGATGGCTTCGCGAGCACAAGGATGAAGCCGAACAGCGCCAGTGGGACATCATGAATCACAACACCGCGGCAGCAGTGCGACTGATCGAACGTGTTGCTACCTTGCCTGCGAATCGCAAAATGGTTCGTTTGGGATCAGAAATGTTGCAAGGCTACACTGAAAAAGACTGGCAAGCCTGGTGGCAGCGCACAGAAATACAAGACCAC
>Ga0181348_1000823_pt1 | contig 13540 bp, 32 predicted proteins | sample Su13VDMM110DN_FD_130092 | JGI IMG/M metagenome (GOLD analysis project Ga0181348, IMG submission 130092) | Freshwater viral communities from Lake Michigan, USA - Su13.VD.MM110.D.N | ecosystem: Environmental > Aquatic > Freshwater > Lake | place: USA: Michigan | collected 2013-07-16
CGAGCCTCAGCGGCGCGAACCTCACCAGCGCGAACCTGACCAGCGCGGACCTGACCGGCGCCAACCTGTACGGCGCGATCCTGACCGGCGCGTTTGGAAAAGTCCGCGTTGACATTCAGGATTTCGCACGACTGAAGGAGGAACGGTGAACGCTCTGCCTGCTCTCCTCGCGGTCGTAGACGCAGCAGAGAAGGTACTGGATTACGCCCCTTGGCTCGACGCAAACGAGAGATGGGACAGTGCCATTAGCGCTCTCCGGGCTGCTGTCAATGCAGCGAAGGAGGAAGGACATAATGAGTTGGAAAATTATTGAAAGAATTTCAGATAAATACCCTGGCAGTATTGTCAGGGTATTATCAGGCGGACAGCGGGATGAGGATACTCGTTTTACATACTTCTGGGATGAGAAGTATAATGGTTGGAGTGTTATTCAGGAAGAACATAATAAAAGTTCTGACTTATGGTTCGTCATCAACATTGACAAGGCTCAGGATGAATGGTATCTTGAGAGTCATGTCCCGGTTGCAATCGCAACATGGGTAAGTAGATATCAGCAACAACAGGAGAGTCGAAATGAAGATCAAGATGCAGAATGATTTTGATATGTGCGATCATGGTAATGTTTTTACTCTTGATCCCAACAATTCTGAAGCCACTGAATGGATCATTAAAAATCTTCCGGATGCTGCTCCATGGGGTTCAGGCGTAGTTATTGAGCATGGATATGTCAATGACATCCTTGACGGCATTGATCTTTGTGGCTATACTGTTTCCATCCAAAATTAACGATGACCGTGGTTGAGAAGAAGAAGAGAGGTAGACCAAGAACTCGTCCTGTAAAATTTACAGAAGATGAGCGTCGTCTACTTGCGTACCCCCCTACTACTCAAACATGGATCTGCGTTAATAGATATGGAGAAGGCAATACCTTATGTCAACTTCCTAATGCTGGCTATCAGGATAGGTGTTGGGGTTGCGGTACACCCAAATCAGAGAAATCCTTGCTAGCATGGGATCTTTATGTTAAGGTATGTGAGAAGGTCGGGGTTGATCCTAGCCTTCGTAAGTCAGTAAATATCAATAACTACAATATCAAAGGAGGTGAAGAAGTGCCAATATTCCGCCGTCGCAAGAAGGAGACTGCTGTCGTTTTTGATGAGCCGCTACAGACTCCGGTTGAAACACCGGCTGCTGTTAAAGCTATTGTCACGAAGTCAAGCCGTAAGCCTCGCACTACCAATCAGGCTACCGCCAAGGCAACATCAACGACTGCTAAGACAACTTCCGGTACAGCTACTAATAAGTCTGTAGTCAAAAAGACTGTCACACGCAAGTTATCATAGTCTGATACAATGGTGGGGCGCGACACACACAACGCGCATTTTATCTTTATTTATATAGAAGGAGACAATAATGCAGACTGAGTATAATCCTGGTAATCCTGGCGCAACTCTATCTCAGCTTCGTCTTGACGGTTACCGCGTATTCGCTTCTCACCGGCGTCCCATGAAGAATTCAGAGACTCCTTATCTTATGTTCTCTCATTATGAAATGAAGAACATGGGTTTTAATCTCTGTGAGGATTGGGCCATCAATGGTGGTCAGACTACCGTACACATCTACCTTGGAGACACTCTCCTTGGGCATGGTGAGGCTCGTTGTTGCGACAAGGATCCATTCAATAAGAAGCGTGGCCTAACTATTGCACTTGGCCGCGCACTCGCTGATGTCGATCATTAGGAGGATAATGTCCATATATACAAAAATAAAATATCCAGGCATGGTAAAAACTGGAGACTTGACAAGTCCTGATACCAGCTGTTATACTAGTCGCATGAACAATCAAACAGATCATACATATGAAGAAGTGGAAGAGATTTACCCAGGTGGTAAATTGATCTTCATGAATATTGACGACATCAAGTTTGATCCCCTTATTCAAAGAGGAGCCGGAGAATGTATTTCTCATCGCAAGAAGATCCAGGGAAAATGGGAAGACAGTCTCTGTGAACCCGTCCATGTCAATCGTCGCTCCAATGGATTCAATTCCTGTTTCGATGGTCAGAATCGCTGCATGATGCAGAAAAATATGGGTAGAGAAAAAATTTGGGCATGGTATATTGAAGGTCTATCTTTTTCGGAAGAAGCCAGTAGGTTTATCTCTCTTAATGAAAACCGTAAAGCTGTCTCACCTGTAGATACTTTCAAGAATCGTATTAATTGCAATGAACCTGACGCACTGGAAATCAGGAATATTCTAAATAAGTATGGAATTGTTATTTCCAAAAACAGCAAGAAGAAGTACTCAACCACTGCTGTTCAGACTTTCAGGGGTCTTTATCAGATGGGAATTCTTGAGGACACACTTCATGTAGTAGAATCATGTTGGGGAGGGGGAGAGGATTTGGCTGAAAAAGATTTCCTCAATTCTTATTTCCTTCGTGGACTTGGGCAGCATCTGAATTGTTTGTATTACAATGAGGGTCATAAAAAGGTACGTCCTAATGCAGATGTACTCATCGAGGCTATCAAAACGAACAAACAACTCAATCCTGAGAGGATTTTGCGTAAAGCAGCTTCTGGATCTGCTGTGAATACTGGAGCAGGCTTCTGGGGCGCTGTCGCAGACACCTTTATGGATATTCATAATAGGAAGTACAGGGGCGACAATCGTCTTGTTCGTCCCGTGAACTCCCGTAAAGGCAAGTAGTCTGTTATGATGGGAGGCGAAAGCCTCTCATCTATCATTAGGAGAATGAAATGTCTCTAGCTCTCAAGGATCTACCATGAAGAAAGCCAGTAAAATTAAAGCCCTTCTGGGCAGACCCTTGACACAGCCCACTGGTAACGGCTATCATAAGGATAGGCGCACCAAGCGTGAGCAGAATAGATTGCAAAAGGAACTGAATCGCTATGAAGATAAATGAACCTTATCTTGATAGGGCAGTAAAGATGGCACAGAGATCTCCTCAGAAAAGATTCATGACTGGGGCAGTCATTGCCAAGGGAGACAAGGAGGTATCTACGGGATGGTCACATATGTCATCCCTTCGACTGAGTACGGTATCTAGTATTCATGCAGAGATCCATGCTCTTGGTCGTGGTAGGCATGTTGATCTTTATGACGCAGTTGCATATATTGCAAATATTTCTCGCAAGTCAGGCAATGTAGCTCTTGCCAAGCCATGCTTTAGTTGTGCTATCTCATTGTACGCAGCAGGTATTCGCTATGCTGTCTACACCATTGACAAGTCCAACTATGGCGTGCTAGACTTGACGAAAGACCTTAGTGGACTCAAGGTGTATGAGCTTCACAAGCTAAAAGACTAAAATATGACAGAAAATCGCGCACAACTATTAGAAGATATTGCACAAGCTGTACAGCGTCTTGTAGATTCTAATGAAAGCAATCCTCTTACTAAGCATATGAATGGTATTCAGCTTCTTAATTGGGATGCTATCATTGGTAGATTATCCCATCTTAAAGATAAATAGGAGGATATTATGGAGCATTACTGTATTGAATGCAAGAAAGACCTTAAGGGAGATATTTGTCCTTCTTGTCGTCGTAGCGTAAAGTTTTCTCCTGCTAGCATGTTCTTGGTTCTTGTCAAATGAGAATTGAATTTCTAAAGAGCTATTCTTGTGACAATCTAAATAGAGACTATTATGGTTGCACCCTTATCGTTCGTATCTTCAAAATTCAATTTGAATTGATTATCGCTAAACGTATTAATAAGTAATGTCAATCGTTCATCGCACACCCAAGAAGAAGGAAGATCCTAAGGCATCTTCAAAGGTGGTCGCGCCAAAGCCTGCTACTGTATCATATAAAGAGGGAGATACAGTAGATAGAGTCAAGACCAGCCAAATATCTAAAAGAAGAATTTTGGCACAAAAGACTATTGATGGTCAAAACTATATTCTAGAGAGTGTACCTACAGGCTTTGAGTTAAGGGGACATTCGTATCAGTATACAAATCAATACTATGTTGTCCGTTATTTAAAAAACAATAGATGGCATGGACACATCTTTAGGGGAGCCAAGTCAGAGACTGAGGCAAAGTTATGCTATAGTCATATGCCAATGGAAGGGTAATCAATGTCGCAATTTGTTGAACAAGGACATCTAGGTGGATATATTCAAGGTGGAGATGAAGCTACTTGGTATCCTGAGCTATGGACTTGGCTTGTAGAAGAGAAGGGAGTCAAGACCGTTCTTGATGTAGGATGTGGGGAAGGTCTGACTGTAGATTATTTCAGTAACCTTGGCTGTGAAGCTATCGGCATTGAAGGAGTAGAGCAGGACCATCCTAGTATCATTCAGCAGGATTTTACTCTTGGTGAAGCAGACCTTGATAGACAAGGATACGATCTTATTTGGTCATGTGAATTTGTAGAGCATGTTGAAGAGAAATATATGCACAATTTCCTTGATGCATTTAAAAGAGGCAAGATTGTTCTGATGACTCATGCTTCCCCTGGACAAGCAGGCTACAATCATGTAAACTGCCAGGATCAGAGCTATTGGGTTGGAGTAATGGCAGGAATTGGCTATAAGCTAGATGAAGAACTGACCACTCTCACTAGAGGGATGGCAGCATTTAATCAATCGCCATGGAACCATTACAAAAGATCTGGCCTAGCTTTTGTTAAGAGAAGTTTTAAGAGAAGTTAAATGTATCCCTATATTGGCCCTGGTAGAGTGTATCCCTGGATGACAGGCATCACAGAAGAAGATCAAAAAGGCACAATCTTTAAAGGCACATTACATTCTGCTCAGTGTCATTCTTGCACATGGCAAGCAAACCGTCGCTATGCTATGCTCAAGAAGCAGATCGACAAGATGAACGCAAAGCCCAAGAAGAAGTAAAGGAGAACTAATTATGCTGCCAGCAGGTACATATTATATTGGTGATCTTTGCTACGTCTTTAGCGATGATGAATGGAACGATGTTTGTAGTAAGATTGTCGTAGACAATACTATTATCTTCGATGTTCTAGAGGGTGAGTTCGCTCTAGATGATGGTAGAATTTTCGCCACCTTCTCTACTGCACATGGTGATGGTGTTTATGCTGATAATCAGGATAAAAACTACGCAGTAGATTCTGGCAGTATTGGTTGTATCAAGATTGACGATATTCGCAATCCCAATAATGGGGATATCAAGAGGCTTGGTAATATTGTCACCTTTGATGCTCCCTTTAATTGCCACAGCAATGGAAAGGTGATTACCTTCGGTCACAAGATTGCCATTGACACAGACCCCCAGGACGACTATGATCGCCCCCCCGATCCCTATAGTGTCTATGACGATGAAGGAGGAACGGATGACCATTGAACAGATTAAAAGCCAGAAACGCTCAGGAGTTGTTCATGGAGCGAGAAGCGCCAAAGAGGTTGCTGCCTACCTTCCGTCCAACTACGAGGCCGTAGGTGAGGCTACAGGGGACGATGGTCGCCTTATCGTGTACATTACAGGAGTAGATCGCAACGGTTGGACTTTTGATGAGTATGTCACTCCCCGTCTTGCTAGTGGTATGATGTGCGCAAATGAGACTAAATGACTATTGACGAAATGTATAATCAGATCAAGGAGTATTTCTCCAGTCCCGATGCTGTCCTTTCCAAGTCAGCACCAGATCATGGAGGAGTCTGCTACTATCGCCTTGACAAAGATCCTGCCTCACCTGTAAGATGTGTCGTGGGTTGTCTGATTCCGAATGATATGTATGACCCTCGCTGGGAAGGCAATACCGTCTACGAACTATTCACAGAATTTAATAATTTTGGCCCAATCCTTAATATTAAAAAAGATGATCTGTCTTATAACTTCCTTCAAGCAGCTCAGTATGACCATGATGATTCAGGCAGTGTAGACGAACTCTTGGATAAGCTCAAAAACTCATATAATTGGCACAAGGATGAACTAAATGACAGTCGACAAGGTTTATAATCAGATCAAAGAATATTTCTCTCGTCCAGATGCTGTTTTTGCCATGAAGGACAGGGGCAAAGATGGTAACTGTGTATATCGCCTTGACAATGACCCCTCTTCTCCTGTAAGATGCGTTGTAGGTTGCTTGATCCCAGATGATCTGTATAATTCTGCTTGGGAAAGGGCTGGAGTGGACGCTCTGATCAATCATCGCCCTGATTTTGTCGCAGCCATTGGTGTTACTCAGGATAGTGAGGCTCACAAATTCCTTGCAGTAGTCCAACCGATTCATGATCGTCTTGCCCGTGATGAAGGATTTACTGTAAAAGATTTCCTTAATAGACTAGAGGAGGTATATCGTGACTATCGTGACTATCGATGAAATGTATAATCAGATGAAGGATCACTTCTCCAAGCCCGGTGCTGTTCTTGGCAAAGAAATGGTAAATATCGGTGGAGGAAGCTGCTACTATCGCCTTGACAGAAATCCTGCCTCACCTGTAAGATGTGCCGTAGGTTGCCTCATCCCTGACGACAAGTACGATCCTGATTGGGAAGGTCTTGGCATCAGCGCAATGAAAAAAAGTAATATTGGCGAAGTCCTTGGCATTCCTGTGGGAGATAGTAGAGCTTTCAACTTCCTTCTGGCTGCTCAAAGAGAGCATGATGACGCAACCAGCACAGGCAGTTTTCTTGTAGGTCTTGAGCATGTCTATAATCGCTGGCGGGATTAAGAGGACACTTCACTTTACACAAAATGAAAAAACGCCATGAGAACTTGCCCTAGAGGGCATGTTGTGGTATGATTGAGGTTACTTTGGTAGTGTGTGGTAGTGTCCGAAACAAGTAATTAAAAAAGCAATCAAAAACAATCAAAAATATATATAAAGAACATCACTCAAATACGCATGAATAAAGGAAAATCGCCACACATTCTTCAGCTAACACTATAGAGAGAGAATAATACAGACAATCATCCAGACATTCGGCAGAACATAAAGATCTTTTTCTTAAGACCTTTTATCTTAAGGGGAATATCTTAAGGGGTTTATCTTAAGAGGGAATTTCTAAAGAGATTCTTTAAAGAGATATAAATAGCACAAGAACTCTTTAAAAGATATACGGCAATACACTCAAAACATACAAAAACTAGCCCACTTATTTCCATTCTCAAATCTCAAACTAAAAGATAAATCATGCATATATCACGCAAACAAGCCAAATTATTCCTCGTAGGCTTTATATTATCTCTATACGGGATATGTATCGCCTTTTCTTTAAGGCATAATATTGCAAGATGGGATCAAATAGTATTTGCCCCTCTCGCTGTTGCCTATATAGGCATCATGATATACTTTGCAGTGTCTATTAACAGGCGTAAAGGGTAATCTCTAGAGGGATTCCCTAAAGGCATTTAATCGCCCCCAAAGGACACTTGGCTTCTTTACACCTCAATATAAGTGTAAGCAACTTATAGGGGGGTAGATAACCTTTCCAAGCCAAAAGTCTTGCTTTGCCTGTTTTGATATGGTTCTAAATTAATTCATCAGATTGGACACTTGCCTTTTTCTTAAGGCAATTTTTGCTTTAAACAAGCCAAATTCATCTAAATCTGATAAAAAACTCCCCATTGACACCACCCAGCATCAATGCTACGATGATATATTATTCCCCTGTAGCACAATGGTAGTGCAGCACCCTGTTAAGGTGACGGTTGCTGGTTCAAATCCAGCTGGGGGAGCTGGCCCGTAGCTCAATGGTTAGAGCAATCGACTCATAATCGATGGGTTCTCAGTTCGACTCTGAGCGGGCCAACCTCATATGAAGATCCTTCAGCATGTTTTCTAGTATAGAGATCTGCCTTTTAGTTTGATCTTTATTGGCAGAGTAAGCTAGTTCTGACTTTCTCCTGGCGAGGTTTTGTTCCACGATCCTGACTTTGGTACGGGTCATGTCCATGCCCCAACTATATCAGCATCCAACTAATCCGCAACTATGTCTCGTAATAGATACGAAAGTTTCCATTAGCAGGTCTACTTGACAAGCGTCTGGGCTGTCTGTAAGATAGGTAGGGCAACGCTGGTAGTCCACGGTTCGAATCCGTGGCGGGGCCTCTGTAATACAAGTCGCCACGGATGTGGCGGAAGGGGTGACAAGCAATGGCAGCACCGTTCACCATTTACACGTTCACCGATGAGGACGGCGACGAGTTCCCGATTCGTCTCGCAGGACACATTCGCCGGGTCAATACGCTGATCTTCGCGGCCGCCGACGCTGAGCTACAGCGGCAGGAGCGCGCTGGCGAGATACGGCCAAACGGCGTGCTACGCCTCAGCGGCACCGAGTACCGCTGACCACCATCCCAGGAGGGCATCATGTCAGACTTCATCTCCACTAGTCTGGTTACCCCCGCCGAGGTTCACGCGCTGGCCGCAGCCATCGCCGACACGCCCGACGGGCGCACCCGTGACATCACCCTAACCAGCAACAACGGCCGACTACACGCCCGGCTCTGTCCGACGGACAGGACACCTTGCAGCTGCAGCATGGAGTACGCAGACGGAATGGCAATCTGCGTCAAGGAGATCCTGTAACGCGCAGCCCCGCCGGAGGTGAAGCGATGTTGGACATGCGCCTCTGAGCCAACTACATGGCACTTGACAGCAATGCGAGTCTCATGTAGAGTAGTGAGTGTTGAAGTTGTGAGCGGGGATTCATAGAGGCCCGTCATTGCATGGATGCGATGGTTATAGAGGCAGATGCCTACTAAACGGAACACAACTGTATCAAAGGTCTAAATCTGTATCGGCAAGCACACGATGCATCCTATTTCATGTTCCCATGACCAAACTCATACGTTGTCCTAGGTCACCTCGTCCCTGAGTCTCGTCAAGAACCCCTGAATAGCGACCCGTCAATGTTGCGTGTATCATTTAGATGAGGTACCCCCTCTAGGGAGATATCTCTAGAGGTAAGGATCTACCGATGAGGGGCCAGGGCTGATCTCCCTGGCTCCTTCCTTTTTTATACTATCCTCATACCTAGCGTTTACAATACGTTTACAATATTTGCATTGACGACTATTGCGTATCTGATATAGTGCTGTTATCGGGGCGAAATCATCGCTCCCCATAGAGGAGCTACATGCAGATCGCTACTTGGTACAATCTTGTTCAGAAGAAGCATGAGGCCATCGTCATCGGTCGTGGACGCCCCGTTCGTCAGGATGCACCCATCTCTGATCGCGAGAAGTCTACACGCGAGTTCTTCACCGGCACCACCAAGGACGAGGCTCTCATGGCACTCGCCAACAACCACGGAATGACCCTTGATGATGTCCAGGCAGCTATCACAAAGGACACCAAGGTCGTCTACAAGGGCAAGCGCGAGCATCCTAAGGGCTGGAGCCACAAGGTTGCAGAGGTTGCGGAGGTCTAGTCCCTCTGCTATAGTTGGGGAGTGGGTCTAGACCCACTCCCCTCTTTCCCCAAAGGAGAATCATGAGCGATGCTTTTGATAAGAAGGCAGCATTCGATGGTATGACCAAGCGTGGCATCAACCGTATTGAAATGAACTTCTCTGGCGGTAATGATGAGGGTGGCATCGACCAGATTCAGGCTACTGATCTTGAAGGCAACATTATCGACATTCCAGAGACTCCCTGGGTTGGGGCTGAATATAAGGATGGAACTAGAACTCCTGGTATCTGGTCTTCTGCTCACGAAGGCGAGAAGTTCCAGAATAGGAAGTTCGTCCCTCTGTCTGATCTTGATCCAGAGGTACTTGATAATATCAACTTCCGCAGTAGCTTTGAGAACATCGTCTATGGCAAGTATTATACTTTTGCTGGTGAGTACCATGTTGAGGGTACTGCCATCCTTGACGTTTCCGAAAATGTTGCTAAGATCACTGGACAGGAGTGTTTTCAGGAGTGGTCTGACGTTGAGGAGAGCTTCTAGTGTCTAATCCGTATCATCATGCTGTCTCTAGTGCGAAGAGGTATGGTGGAGAGCCTGAGGACTATCAGGCTCTCCATGACTGGTTCGATGCGTCTAAAGAGATGTATGCAGACTTCAGGCACCGCGCACTACGTCATCATGCACAGGGCATCTTTGAGTCAGAGCGCGTGTTTGGTCATACCATCCTCAATAGTGCAGGAAAGCATATCCCTACTCGTTTGATTGGGGAGCAGCATTGTGTAGAGGATTGTGGTTTCATTCCATCCATTCAGGATTGGTTCAGCAACATTGAGCCTCAGAGGTGGATGAACAGTCCTCGCAAGCTGAGTAGAGAGCTTGACAGACAGACAGAAGTAGTGTAGGATGCATGTATAAGCTCCTATCGTCTAGCGGCTAGGACACAGCCCTTTCAAGGCTGGAAGAAGAGTTCGATTCTCTTTAGGAGTATTTGGGGCTATAGCTCAACGGTAGAGCAAGGGACTTTTAATCCCGAGGTTGAAGGTTCAAATCCTTCTGGCCCCATCTGATACAATGTGTCTATCGACTAGGGAGGCAAAATGCTTAAAGAGAAAATCCTCAAGGTCAATAGCCGTATTCGTTTTGTTGAAGTCTTTGATGGAATGACAAGTGAATGGCTTGGTACTATCACTCGCATTGCCGACAAAGATCATGTTATGGTAAAGTGGGATCTTGGACTGACAGAGAGAGTTCACATCAGTATCATCTCCCCGATTATCTAAAGAGGAAAACTCAAACATGGATAGACACACACGCGAGTATATTCGTATGGAGATCTCCAAGATCCGCCTTGCAGCATCAAGTAAGCATTCATCACAGATCGCTGATGTTGAGATTGAGTCTCATTGGAATGATGACTTGACACAAGAGCAGCGTGTTGCTATCCTGATTGGAGAAGGAAAGACCATCGACCAGATCGCTTCTGAACTGGATCTAAGTCGCCGCAGGGTTGAGAGGATTCGTGTGAGCTATAGAGTGCCAAGGAAACCTCCTATGAAGAATGGCAAGAGAGCCTAACAACGATTGGAGACGATATGCCCTGGTATAATTTCCGTCAGAACAACTCTGGTGGCAGGATCATCGGCCCGACGAGCATCCACATTGAGGCTGAATCCCCCTACGGAGCTAACTTCATCGCCCCGAAGTACGGAATCTACTTCGACGGTGTGGATGCAGGGACAGACTGCGACTGCTGCGGGGATCGTTGGCACAGGGCGGAGGACTGGCATGAAAGCAATGTCCCGTGCCTCTACGGAGAGCCGATTGATCTTCCCGCTCCCGATCACGTTCTCATCGTCCCTCTTGACAGCCACTCCAAGGTAGTGTAGGATTGAAGCAACGGGCAAGGCTGCACAGTGATGCAGATGATAAGCCCGTACAAAGTTGGCAAGCCCCACTGATGAGCGCCAAACGAAACTGTCTCTCAGGTCTTACTAAAACCAACTAATAGTCTAGATGACAGGTCGGAACAGGTAGGAAGGGAACTGGGAGCAGTATGGGGAAGTACCTCACATTCATACGAAAATAAAACTTGACAAGACTCGCTTGACTGATATAGTACGATTCGTAAGCAGTTGGCAGAACCAAAACAATCGGAAGGATCATCATGGGTCGTATCGCAAGCACCAGCTTCCGCACCAAGCTCGTCCTGGCAAACCGCAGCACCTGCAACGTGAACCTGGGCGCAGTCATGGGTCGCGCACTGGCAGAGGCTCTCGATAGCGAGGTATACATCGTCCCCGAGCTTCAGAAGGACGGAGTGTTCCTCCGCTTCCAGAAGGATGCCCCGAAGGGCATCGACATCAGCATCATCGATCTGGCATTCCGCCGCAAGAAATAACGGTTGGTCTGCCGACCAGGGGGAGGGCTTCGGCCCTCCCTCATTCTTTTATCTTTACTGATTCCTTAGCACTAAGGAAAACGTAAAGGAAGATTATCTAAACGGATTTCTAAAGGAAAACCTAAAGGTATTTCTAAAGGGAATCCCGGCGGCTCAATCTTAGTTCTGATAGGATGAGATACATGAGTGAAACCCGCTTCCTTCGCATCATCGTCCGCGTATGTATGCCTGCCTGTTTCATCATCGCAGCAGCTAGGCTCAGTGTCGATCATCGCTGGGACAACACGTACATCATGGGCATGGCATTCTTTGCTATCATCAATCTAGCCGCATGGCGCAAAGCATAGGAGGCACGATGGGTATCGAAGACTCCAGGCTCGCACGTTACGAGGGAGCAGCAGAGAAGATTGAGGAAGGCGAAGAGGACGGCGCCGACGGCGACGAGGATCAGGCCAAGCTAGAGAAGTGGGAGCGCGACCGCGATGGTGGCGGTAGCACGCAGTGAATCAGGTGGACTACCACCTTCACTAGTTTTAGTAAAGGCAAAAGATCTAAAGGAAAAGATCTAAAGGGAGTTCTTGACACCGCATCTTTCTTTGCTATAGTTGAGGGGTAGGGCAAATCCAATCACTACAACCCAGGAGGGTTACCGTGTCGGACATCATGAAGTTCACCCGCGAGCAGGTCGGCCAGTGCAAGGAGCTTCACGCCATGCGCGAGCAGCGCAAGGTACTGGAGGCCCAGGTCAAGCAGACAGAGGCCCAGGTACGGGCATGGCTTGGTACCGCGACCCGTGCCACGTTTTCAGGTGTGACTGTCGCCCAGGTCAACCCCAGGACGCAGCGCAGCATCGACGCAGAGGCGCTCCGGGCCAGCTTCCCCGAGGTCGCTGCTCAGGTCACGCGCACCACCGAGTACACCACGCTCGTTGTGAACGCCTAGCACAGGGACGGCGGGGGCTTGCGCCCCCGCCGCTCTCTACCTTATTTGCGCTACCTCAGGATTCCTGTATAGTTCCCAGTGCGAGCAGCGACCGCATCAGACTCGCCTAACGAAAGAGGAACACATGTCCCGCGAAACGTCCGACTGGCTCAACACTCAGACCCGCATCGGCTTCACCGACAAGCGCGGCCACGCTTGGCACTACCGCCAGGGTGCGTCCAATCACTTCCCCGGTGCTGTCCCGATGGACGAGGTTCTCGACCTCTTCGGCTTCGATGTCGCCCCCTTCGACATCGCCGTGATCGACGGCGACGAGCAGCGCACGATCCCCGGCAAGAAGGCGTGGTGCCGCACAGACACCATGGACACGCTCGGGATCTTCACCCCCACCTACGTCGGCCACCAGTTCAAGCCGTGGCTCCTCGACTCCGTCGAGTCGATCCTCTCCGACGACCTCGCCATCGGCTCGGCCGGGCTGCTCCGCAACGGCGCGCAGGCGTGGGTACAGGTCGAGATCCCTGAGAGCATCACTACTCCGGAGGGAGTCGAGTTCCGGCCCAACCTGATGGCTACGACTTCGTTCGATGGATCGCTCGCCACGACCTACAAGCGGACGGTTACTGTTGTCGTCTGTGACAACACTCGCAGCATGGCGCTCAGCGAGGATGGACAGCAGTACAAGGTGAAGCACAGCAAGAACAGCGCGGTGCGTCTGAACGATGCCCGCCTCGCCCTGAGCGTTGTCCACACGATGGCTGACGACTTCGCCGCCGAAGTCGCCGACCTGACCGCGACCACGGTCACCGACCACCAGTGGGGTCAGTTCCTCGCGTCACTCGTCC
>Ga0181348_1000828_pt1 | contig 13473 bp, 18 predicted proteins | sample Su13VDMM110DN_FD_130092 | JGI IMG/M metagenome (GOLD analysis project Ga0181348, IMG submission 130092) | Freshwater viral communities from Lake Michigan, USA - Su13.VD.MM110.D.N | ecosystem: Environmental > Aquatic > Freshwater > Lake | place: USA: Michigan | collected 2013-07-16
ATATTCACTTCTTCTGTAAAGATGATTTTCCAAGATATATCACTTGATTGGTATATCTTTTTGAAAATGGCTGGTTCGATGCGTATTTCAAGCATAATAATATACTTGAAAATCGCCCATGCACTAATAGATATTGTTGCAAATGCAATCAGAGTAGCAAGAAGATTTGGGTTCATGAAAATAAATTAGTAAAAATCTTCGGAGAATTTAACATGTATGATCAAAATTCACTTAAAGTTAAGTTGTATCATAGTTTAGAATCAGATGAGAAAATGTCATCAGTTTTAATACTAACTATAATCTCAGTTGCTTTAGATATTTTTTTATTCATGTATAAAAATTGTAAGATGAGTAAAAATTTAATAAAAAACAGTGCTCGTAAAAAAGGATTCTTGTATCGCAAATTTCTTAACAATCATGTTTATCCAAAATTTGAATCAGAAAATATCAGTGATGAAGAAAAAGAAATTGCAATTGAGAAAATAAGACAATTGATAGCAAATGATCAATTAGATGAGTTCATTGCTGAAAATTCATGAAGTCGGAAAATCTTCGCCTTCTTGATGATATTTTATATCTTTTTCTGCAAATTTATTAGCAAGATGTTGACCTCTTGCTAGAAGACCGCAAAGGTATGTTGGATTTCCTGATGCTTCAAGCGTAATATTACTTACGTTTAAATTTTCTGACATTACAAAAACAAATGATATATTTTGTCTTTTCTTCAACTCATGCATCATTTGGCTGACAGTAACAAATGATAAATCTGGTGTTCCATACTTTGCATTAACTGCACATTTGTTTTCCCATATTTCAATAAATTTATCAAGTTTATGTCTGTGAATACAAAAAATTATTCCTTCTTTATCATCATGTAGTGAAAGAAAATTATCACTAAGATTAGATGTTTTTGTTATTTTTTTTATTAAGTTTTCTGATCCTAGCGAGAAATAAACTTTATCTGTGTCAAGCTTTATAACTTGAACACCTTCTATTTTATCAAACCAATAAGAAAATTCTTCTGTCGTCATGAAATAATGTATTGCTAGTTAAAAAATATATCCGAGTATTGTTGCTTCAAAATCAGCGGATATGCTTGAATTGTCATTATAGTAAATAACTTCTACAGCAATTACTCCGTTTGCTGCAACTTCAAAAGGAGGCGTTTTGAACATAAGACTATTTGTTTGATTGGCATTTGTGGTTCTAATAATAAAATTTGTAGTTGCATCTGTGCTAATTTTAAATTTGGCACCAATATTACCGCCTACAATAACTCCTTGAAAAACAAATGTACTTGAAACTGGAACAGTATAAACACTAACAGAAGTGTATGTTCCACTACCATCATCCGGTGACACAGATGCAGCTTCATCAAAAGATGTTATTGATGTAACGTATGCTCTGTCAATTGCCTTTATTGACAGGCCATATTCGTCACCATTCAAACCAGTATTTGTAACAGTTGTAACTTCGCTTACATCTGCTCCGCTTATAACTACTTTTGCTCTTCTTCTAAGTACTGTGGTGCCTGGAGCTAGTGGCGGACACGGATCTGGCAATGGTGTGACATCACCATAGTCAACTCCGATTTCGTCCATTATAGAGCCGCCAGCTCCACAATTTAATTCTGTATAAGTGTTAGTAGGCATGTCAAATAATATATAGTATTTAGCCCTCTGTTAATCCGCATTTCATTTTAAGATTTTCTTTATCGTAATCTCCTTCAAAAGAATCGTTAATACATTTTATAACAAAAGCATCGGCAGGATCATCGAATCTTAAAGGATGTTTCCCTTTATGTTGTGTTTTACCATTTTGTAATTTTTTAAGATGCCAAATTACTTCGTCATAAAAAGCAACATAGCAAAAAGAACAACCAAGTCTGCTCTTTTCTATTAAAAATAAATAATTTACGCCACAGTTTGGACATGATTTTTTATTCATTAATTTTTCTCAAAATATCTTTGTCTATTTCATACAAATTAGAATTATTCAAATCATTAATTTTTACTTCTTCCATTGTATTTATAGTTTTATAAAATCTTTCGTATTTTGTCAATAAAAAAATATCTAATGGTGTTTTGAATCTTTTAGAAACATTATTTTTAAAAACATTTGCTTGTTTTAACCATATAAATTTTTGCAAATCTACATCCAAGTTTATAATTTTAACCTTTTTGTTATTTATATCAATTTCTTTTTGTTCAAATCTATCTTTGTGAATTAAATTTAATAAATCTTCTTGTATGATTTTTTCTGAATACGAGCTGTCTTGATCTTTAATTAACGAAACTTCTGGTGTTGGTTCAAAATCATCATTAAAATCATTGTTTATATTATTGGTTATAATAAATATCAAAGGTAAAATTGAAACCGTGATTATAGTGAAGAACAACCTTTCCCACGAAGAACAAAAGTGAATTGCTGTTCTATAACATTTTTTGCACCAGCTGGTATAATTCGTTGGACCCATATAGGAACCCCTTCTAGTGGTTTTAAACTAGTTAATTGCAAAGGATTTCCATCAGTGTAAGTGACAAATTGCATGTTTTGAGGGGCTGTCAAAACATCTGGGATAAAGTCTGGAATTGTATTAATTGGAGATCCGAAAGACTCTCTGCTTATAAAGATGGTTGCATCTGGAGACAATCCATTAGTTATCAGTGTGATTAGTGGTTGGTATTTATATCCATCAATTCCTTCAAAACTTATACTAATAGAATAAGAGCATGAATGTTTTACTACAGTTACAACAACACCAGTATATCCGATTCCATCAAATGCATTTTGAACATTAGTTTGCAGCACAGCTTCATCAGTAGAAAATGGAATTGTAAGTGTGTGAATGTCAAATTCAACTACAAATGACCCGCTTGTTGGACTACCTGAAATTGTAATAATTTGCAATTCATTTGCTAAATTTTCTCCTATTTGAAGAAAACACTCACTGTTGTTTATAACAAACATCTTTGGATAAAAATATGTATCAAATTCGCTTTGATTAAAAATATAAAAACATCTATAATCAACTATGCCTTCCCTAAGTTGATTATCATCCAATGAATTAAACAGATTATTTCCAATGTTTCCAATTTCTATACTTGACGGATCTCCTCCTATTGATAATAGAGGGTTGAAATTACTTGCTCCGCCGCTAAAAACAAATGTAATGTCTGTTGATTGTATCATTATATTATAATTTACTGTTGAAAATCTAAATTCTAATCTATATTATCTAGAAACCCGGAGAAAATTTTTATGCTCATCGGCGCTGATGTTGAGTTCTTTATCAAAAATTCTCTAGGTGAAGCGATTCCAGCTTTCACAATTATTCCTAATGATAAGAATAATCCATTAAAAAATCAGGATGTAAAATTATATTTTGATAATGTTTTGCTTGAATTTAATATTCCTCCTAGCAAAGATGTAAAAACATTTGTGAAAAATATTACAAATGGAATAAATTTTGCAGAATCAAAAATTAGACCAAATTTTCTTGATTTAAGTGCATCTGCTTATTTCAATTCTGAAAATTTAGAAGATAAAAGAGCAAAAGAAGCTGGTTGTGAAATTGAATATAATGCATATAATTTTAAACCAAATAATAATATAGAAGAAGCTCTAAGAAATACAAGCGTTAGGACAAGTGGTGGCCATTTACATTTAAGTGGTGAAAAGTATGATGCTATTGATGATAAGACGTTGTATCCAATATTTGTGTATATGATGGATTTATTTGTTGCTATTCCAAGTATTTTAATTGAAAAAGATTATTCTCAACGTGATAGAAGAAAGATTTTTGGAAAAGCTGGTTCTTACAGAATTAAACCATATGGAATTGAATATCGTGTTCTTTCGTCTTGGTGGACTGGGAAGCCTGAGTATTCTGCTTTGATTTACAGAATGTGTGAATTTGTTTTTGAATTTATGAACAATGAGATGTGGAAAAAGTTTTGGAATTTAAATATAGATGATATTTATGAAGGAAATAACGAAAAGGCTTATAGTTGTTTCGGATATGATGTTGCTTTGGTAACGAAAACTATTAATGAGTGCGATGTGGTAATGGCAGAAAAACTTTATGATTTCATTTCTAATTTTATGCCTAATGATATTTGTGAAGAAATTTTAATCCATAGAAAAAAATAAAGGTCACAGTAAACTACTGTGACCTTTATCTATAATTTATTTGCCTCAGCGTTTTGTGCTTTTCTTCATGTTCTTTGAAGAGCATGATTTCATGTTCTTAGGCATCATCTTCATCTTCTTAGGCATCTTCTTCATATTCTTCATCTTCTTAGGCATCATCTTCATTGACATGCCGCAGCCTTTTTTCATATACTTAGGAGAATTCATGCTGGGTTTGGTTCTATCAAGAATTGACTTTTCTTCTGGTTCTGAATCATCAATTTTCAGAAAAGTATCAATCTTGGCCATAAACTGATCAAGTCTTGTTTTCATACCAGCTGGAAGATTTCCAGCAAGGTGTGATGTGACAGCACCGACAAACTTTTTTATTAATCCAACAACATCTTCTTTTTTAATTGAAGATTTAGATTTTTGTAATTGTTCAATTTTTTGCACAAGTGAATTAAATCTTGAAGAAACATCAAAATCTTCTTCTTTGGCTTCGCTAATTACGTTGCCTTTTTTGCCAATATAATCATTAAGTTCTTCTGGGAACATCATGCCATTTACGCTACTGAGCCATTCGTTCATTGATGGCATCTTGTATTCCATAGATTCGCAACTTGCATACATTCTGCTCATCTTGTCTGATGCTTTAGCTGCAAAATCAATTTCATCTGTGTCCATCTCATGGTGTGGACGACTAAGATGCTTGTCATGGCTATGGTGATGACTACGAACTCTACCCATCATTGGACCTTCGTCTTCATCATCTTCGTCTTGTTCATGTTCAATTTCGTATTCATCATCTTCGTCTTCTTCCTGTTCCATATCTTCGTATTCTTCATCTTCCATTTCTTCATGATCTTCATCTTCATATTCTTCATCTTCCATGTCTTCATCTTCGTATTCTTCGCCATCCATATCTTCCATATCGTCATCTTCCATGTCTTCATCATCCATATCTTCCATATCGTCATCTTCCATGTCTTCGCCATCCATGTCTTCCATATCTTCATCATCCATGTCTTCGACATCATCATCTTCAATTTCTTCATCTTCGTGTAGCTTATTGTAAGCAAGAAAACCATTATTTTTCTTGATTCCAAGTGGTTGTGAACTCATAAAGTTTTCATTCAATAGTTTCCATTTGTCGTAATTAATCATTTATATCTCCAATCTTGATTAAACTATTTATCCAACAACACTTATTTTCCCAAAGCTTTTCTGATAGCTTCTCTTCTTCTTTTTTCAATTTCAAGTCTTTCTTTACTCATGCCAGATGTAGATGTTTTTTGAATATTCAAATTCATGCTGGCTATTTTTGGATCGACAGCTGCGTTGTTTTCGGGTTTTGGTGAATCTGTTTTGATAATAGCCACTTGTGGCGCAACTGATTGCTGTGGCTGTGTTTGAGGCTGATTACCAGCGATGCTTCCTCTGCTTGAAACTACGTTTCTTGTAGAGAAATTATTTACATTTCTTGAAGGCAAAGCACCTTTGTTTTTATTGCAACCGCAGGCCATAAAGTCCTCCTTACTATATTTATATCAGTGGAGTTAAAAACATGAACATAGACGTAGAAAATTCTGAAGAAGTTGACTTGGATGAACTGCTTGATAAAGCTTTTAAAACAATTCAGTTCTATCTAAAATCAAAAGATTATAAAACAGCTGAAGCAATTCTAGAACAAACAATCAAAGTCACAGACAAACATTTGTTCTATCAGCTTTTATCATTAGTAAAAACAAAAATGAACAAATATGAAGAAGCAGAAACTTTATATAAAAAACTATGTGATGATTACAACAATCCTGATGATTATAACAATTATGCATTATTCCTTAACAACAACAATAGAATGCAAGAATCTTTAGTATATTCTTCTAAAGCTATGGAGTTAAATCCAGAAAAGGCAGTATTTTATTCTAATCATGCGTTAACGCTCACAAGACTTAACAAACATGATGAAGCACTTGAGTTTATTAACACTGCTTTGAAAATGCGTTCTGATGAATGGTATCATCATGCTAATAAAGGTTGTTGCCTTGCAGAAATGTCTAATTATGAAGAAGCAGAGCAATGCTTCCGCAATGCTGTAAAAATTGAAAAATGTGACAAAGAAATAAATGTTGATTTGTTTCACTGTCTTGCATTTCAGAAAAAATTCAAAGAAGCTTGGACTTTCTATGAAGAAAGATATTTTTGTTATGAGAATTTAATGAAATTCATGATTGCCAACAAACTTGTTAAACCTGATAATCTTAGTGAAAATCTTGAATTTGTTGTGTTTTGTGAACAAGGTGCTGGTGATAATTTAATGTATCTGAGATTTTTGGAAGAATTCCAGCAGAAATATAAAAATTCTTATTTCTTCTGCCCTGAAAACTTTGTGTCTATAATGAGTGATAAAATTAAATGGAAACCAGAAATTGACAAAAATACACAATTTGGAATTTCGCTATTAAGTTTGCCTTTTTATCTTGGTGCTGAAAAAATTCCAGAACCATATAAAATATGTGAATACAAAAAACCTAATAATTTAAAGAAGAAAATTGGTCTTATTTGGGCTGGCAATGCAGCTGCTCCTATGGATTATCAGAGAAGCACATTCTTCACAGATTTTGCAGATAATCTTGATTTTGAAAAACATGAAATATATTCTTTCCAAAAAGACAGAAGAGTTAGAAAGTACAAAAATCAAACAAATGTTGTTGATTACAGTGAAAACTTTGAAAAATATAAAATAACAGATTTATCAGAAGAACTTATTGATGTTAAATCAACAGCGACAATGATGTCACAAATGGATTTAATTATGTGTATTGATAGTTTACCAACTCACATTGCTGGATCTGTAGGTGTTCCTACAGTTCTATTTGTTTCAAACAAACCTGATTGGCGTTGGGGAAAGTTTGGAGATTCAAGTGAATGGTATTCAAATATTAAAATATACAGACAAGTAACTGACGAAAAAAGAACCCAATCGTTTAAAGAAACGATTGGGTTCGCAGTCAAAGATTTAGGTTTATGACTTTGGCGAAGTTGCGCCAGTTACTGGGCAAGACCCGCTGGCCGCAACTGGAACCTTGCCAGAAAGCTTCTTCGTGATCTTTGCTTTTGTGATTGCAGAAAGCGTACCGAAGTCAAATATAGGGGTGCGCTTAAGGACTGCTGCACGGTCCCTGCATGCCTTTGTAAGGCTTGACTTGGTGGTGAATACTGTCGAACCATCGTTGCGAGCAACCTTGGTTGGCCGGAAACCAGGAATTTCAGCAACAGCTTCGTAAATTTCGCTATTCTGCTGAAGCTTGGTGCTTACCTTGAACCTAATTGCATTAGGTGTAGCCTTAGTGCAAGCAGTATTGTTGTCAACTGCCTTCTTCTTAGTAATAGTGGTCTTAGTTGTAGATGTCATGACAAACCCCCATATGGTTGCGAGCAAATTAAGCTCAATAATAAATTAGTCGATTAAAAAGGTAAAATCAAGAAAAAATGTGATTTCTGTTAAGAAATTTTGCAGCACTGCTGTCAAAGTAAGGGCTTGATGCATAGAATTTTGGCATAATAAGTTTTTCATTATTATTATTTCTGGAGAATAGTTTTCCTTTTAAATTTTCCATATGCATGTTCCATATATTTTTTTGTATTATGTCAAGTTTAATAAAATTTTCGTAAGCGTTATCAATTAAATTTTTAATATCTGTTTTTATTTCATCCTTATTAATATACCAAACCATATTTTGATCAACATAATCAAAACAGTCTTCTTTCATTAAAGATTTTATTTGTTTTGATTCTATTCTAGCCAAAGATTTAACATCTAGACCAAATTTTAACAGAAAGAAATATATATTTTTAAATGTGAAAAGCATAATGTTTTTTACGTTTTTTGTTTTTCTTTGACAAAATATACATAATTTTGAATCTTGTGTTTGAAAAAATTCAGGCATCAAAAAAGTTGTACACAATAAACACGCTCGATATTCTTCGAAAATTGAAGAAGGATCTCTTTCAATAATTTCAGCAGGATGATACTTCAAAAAAATTTTACTCATGTAATAAATAAGTGAACTTACATAAATACATACTATTGAGGAGAAAAACATGAAAACATTTGTTAGTTGGGCTGAAGAAAACAAAATTGAACTTCCGGCAATCTCAGAATCAAAAATGAGAGGTGGAACTGCTTGGTGGGCATATCCAGATGCTTATGCACGATCACAATATCCCACAAACTATTTTACACCGAAAGCAGCTGATGCTCCATTCAAACTTGGTATTGGATATCCAAATAAAACAAAGGGCTGATATGAAATTCATAGAATATCTTGAAAATAGAGACAAGGGTTTGTATGAAAACATAAAGAGAGCAGGAATAGCGCATTGGGCTTATCCAGATGCGTATATTCGCTCTCATTATCCTGGCGGATATTTTATGCCAACCGCAGCAGACGCTTTATTCAAGATGGGTCCAAAAGTTGATGACAACAAAGTGGATCACGGACAATTCCGTTATGCACATCATGATCGAATGAAGTAAATTAAGAAATTAGCATTTCGAGTAATTTGCCACGAGCTAAAACTTTATTCTTCTCATGTTCTATAACTGAAATATCTTTTTCTGGAGCATCTTCGGGGTTATTATAAATATAACCCCAAAATTCTGCATTTTTAGGATTCTGTATAATCAATCCTATTTTGAAATATTTGTAAACAACTCTTTCTACAATTTTTGGATCTAATTTTGTTTCTTTGGACAAAGCTGAAACACTTCTCCAATTTTTCCATTTCTTGTTTCTCACTAAAGCAATAAAAACTTGCTGTTCTTCATTGCCTTCTTGAGTACCTTGAGGATACAAATCATACCATTCGATTAATTTTTTCATAATTTCCACCAAAAAAAAACAATTCGTTACTATAATAATATAGGTGATAAATGAACAAAAATCCAAACAATATTGAATTGCATGTTTTCGAGAACCATCATACTTATGATCTTAAACTTCCGAAACCTACGTTTCAGGGCTTTACTCTCATAAATCCAAAAAGGCAATTTGTTGCAGATGCAAGTTTTCTAGAATATGTAAAAACTGGTATGATCCGATACATTGGGCCACACAAGAAGAAAGAAGAGGTAATCGTGGAAAGCAAACTTTTGGTAGAACAGCCAGCAACAGTAACTTATCATGGCAAAGTTGAAAATGTTGTTTGTAAAACTAGCGCCAAAGTAGTTTTAAATGATGGTACAAATAACGAAGAAGAAAATGTTCTTCTTAACGAAGGCCCATCTGACGGCATCAAAATTATTAACGACTAATTATAAATTATTTAAAAACTATGAGTTGCCAATCTAATTGGCAACTCATAGTTTTCTAACATGAACTTTTCTGCTATCTGGAATAAATCTGTCTTTAACATTTTTAAGATCATTCATCATTTTGTAAACATATTTAGATACATCTTTAGCACTATAGCTTTCTGGCATTTTTATAGATTTTTGTATTTTAACAGTTTTATCAAGTTTGTTATAAAATCCTCTAGACACTACAAAACAATCCATCTCATCATTAAAACTTATCATTCCAACCCATTCGCCATCATCCCAGTTTCTTGATGCTACAATTACCCTAAATGGTTTATGTGATAAAATAACTTTGGTGTGAAATTCCATTTTTTTCAATGATGCACTTATGTAGCCAAGACATATTTTTGCGAAACCAGTTAATGCATCTTTTTGTGAAGTACCATAATCAACCTCAACAGAATATCTTACATTCTGGACGGCTTCAGTAATACACTGTTTGTATTTGTTCCAACTAAGCATATTTTTTTCCTATTATCCAAATGTAATTGGTAGTGTGTCACCGTATCTTGAAATCAATCTTTCTTCCCAATCTTTTTTCTCTTGCAACCCTTCTGTTATTAAATCTTTTCCATCAAGTTGAACACCTCCCTGCGCTCCGGGAAGGCTTCCAAACTTTGATCTAATTCTACCAAGCATGATTTTAGCATGAGCTAAAGCACCTTCTTGCATAGCCTGATTTACTCTTTGCCAATCTGTATTTTTCTGTACATAGTGAACAATAACACCTTGTACTGATCGTGGGATCGGATAAAGCTTAATATTTTGGTAACCACCAACCCATTCCCAACCACCCAAATTGCTTGCGCTTCTTGCGTATGTGCGCTCGTAACCTTTATAAAGGCTCCACTCTCCAACTCTACCCCAAATAGGGGTCACAGAGTCAATTAGGCCACCTGTAATTGAAGCGTAAGCGCCACCCGGATAAAAATACTCAATAGGAATTGCTCCTCCTAAATCAGATGAGCTAAAACTGAATGTTGCCATTTCTTTATAAAAAACATGTCGAACATAACCAATATCTGGAGGAAGTGTATACACACTTTTTCCGGGAATTGTTGGAAACACATGATATTTGAAAAATTCTCTAGGAGCATATTCTTCATATATTTGTAAAGAAAGATCAACAGCTGCATCTAATTGTTGATCATCAAGCTCAACAGTAACTACAGGAGCGCCAAGCATTAGCAAAATATAATCTCTTAATTGTGATTTTACTTTGGTTCTGTTTGGTCTTGGACTTAATTGTCCTATGTCAAGTGGGTCTGAAACGCCCAGATTAAAATTAGTCTTGTTAGTACAAGTTGTTGAGTCGCTCGTCGGTCGAGCAAAATATAAAGTGTTGTTTTTGCAGGTAGCCATAAAGTTATTTATCAAATTTATGAATAAAATTATAAATAATTTATAAAGAGGTAAAAACAGATGCAGCTTTTTCAAGAATATGTTGTTGGCAAAGTTTCTAGAAGTCCACATATGTTCTCAGTAACTAGTGGAGATATTACGTTTCTTAAACAATTTCCCGCTGACTATTGGGTTGATGCTTTATGGCAACGATACAATCCTATTTTGTTTGGTGCATTGAAAAAAAGAGAAAAACAAAGAGAAGAAGCTGGTTATAGTGAATTTGTAAAATCAAAATATCATGAAATTTTGGATCAATTAAAATTAATTAATCTTGATATTAACATAAAAAAGAAAAGAGCTTTGCTTCAAGCTTTAAATTTGGCAGAAGAAAAATATTCATATATAAATGTTAAAAATAGAGACATTTCATGGCAATTAGAATCTTTAATTTACGATGAAGAAAAACAAACAGATAGAAAAAAGGTAATCAAAGATTTTATAGGTAACACCTACATTGAAGAATTAGTCAAATCTTTAGAAGGCAGTCCTATGAATCCCAAAGGATACGACTTAACTGGTGTTAAAAGACATGCCGATGCAAATGTACACACAAAATCAGAATATAGTACCAGAGGATTACAATTCCCAAGTAGAGATGTTATTAGAAAATCATTGAAAAGATGGATAGAATATCTTGGCGCAGATTTACTTGGAAAAACAGGAGAAGAACACGAAAAACAAGATTTTAAACATATTAAAGGAAAAGAAATTAATGATTTATATGAAAAACATTGGAAAAATATGTATTTTAATTTTTTCCTAGATATAAAAGACTCGGAAAATTTGGAAGATTTTGCAAACAACAACAAAGAAGCTTTACTTAACATTTCTAAAATTTTAAAAGATAATAGTATTGATGAAATGGCAAGATCAAAAAAAGGATATCTTGGTGTTATTCAATTTGTAAAGAGCAGGCTAATTCAAATTTTACAACCTTCAACACTGCTGGCAGGCTTAAAAGCACTTAAAGGATATTTAACAAATAGAGCGAGATGCAGAAATTTAGCTGAACTTTTAAGCAAAACAGAGTTAAGAATAGCAAGGAGAAATAAAACTTTTGTTGATCCACATGACAGAATGCCTGGATATGATAAAGATACGAACACAGACGAACTGTTCCATCCAAGAACAAAGATGATAAAAGTAAAAATCAAAGAACGAGATCCAAGAGATCCAACAAGACATATTGAAAGATTTGTAGAAATTCCTGATTTGAAAAGAGGACGAATGCTTTTGCCAATTCATGATATGCCAGAAGAACAAGGTCATGAAAATGCTGTTGGTAATTTTTCCGCTTATGAAGATATCCATAATCCTTCGGGACAAAAACGAAAATTAAAGCCATTTAAAATGGTTACTCAAGATGAGTTGCGCTCAAACCCAAAAATGAAAAAGAAACGCATAATTGGAGGAGGATTAGTTCCAAATCAAAATTCTCCCTATAGATCTGGCCTTTTATCAAAAGAAGAAGAATTTCCTGGTAAAATTGAAGATATAAGAAGAGCTTTTATGTTTCGAAATTATAATTTCGAAAGAAATGACGAAGGTGCAATAAATCCTATTTCTTCAGCAACTGGAACAGTTTTGCTTTCAGGACTTGTTGTAGATTATTTGCGTGATAAATTAACAAAAAAATGGACAGAAAATTTTGGTGGCGTAAAAGCAACATTTAGTTGGACAGAATGGGCTAAATGTTTAAATGAAGGTTCGTATAAGCAATTGCATGATCATTGTGTGGAAATTCTTGCAGATAATTATGAGCTAATTACTTCTAAAAATCCTACTAAAAAAATAAAAGAAACATTAGATTATCTGTTTCAAAGAATGTCACAATTAGATTTTGGATCAGGAACATCTAAACAAAGAAGTGAAAATAAAATTAGAAGAGCTGCTTATGATTGTATTAAAATAAATACAATAATTGAAAGATTTTATTCTGGACACATGTACACTATTCCAGATATAACCAGTTCTGTTAGAAATTCGGGTAGAAGGCATGATGTGTCTAATAGGGCTTCTTACCAGAGGGCAACAGAAGAAGCAGATGAAACTCCAGATAATTGGTTGCAATTATTTAGACGATTAGCAACTGCTTATATGCCTAAATTTCCTTCTGAGAATGCTCGCTCATCAGCGGAACTTTGTACATCTTCTTTCATGAAAGGTGTTGTTTCTAGCGGCAGAGATCTTGAAACTGCCGTTAATGACGAAATTACTCGTTTGGCAAGACCAGAGGAAAAACCAAATTGTGAAATTGAAGAAACAAGAAACTTTTACAAAAAAGCATATGAAATATTTACTAATGTTGTAAGCGATAACGCTACTGTTGTTTCTCCAGAAGAAATTAAAATTCTGGAAAAATTAGCTAATCCAACTACTTCACATTATAATACAAGAATTGAAAAACTTGTAAAACTTTTGAAAAAAAGAACCAATGCTCTTACTGAATTATTTTCTGCAATAAATTCATACAATCCAATCGGTGATGCAAATCTGCCAAATGTTGCGGCAAAAATAGCAACAATCAAAAACATGAATTTCAATGCTTTCATTGTTTCAGATGCAATAAAACA
>Ga0181348_1000829_pt1 | contig 13466 bp, 5 predicted proteins | sample Su13VDMM110DN_FD_130092 | JGI IMG/M metagenome (GOLD analysis project Ga0181348, IMG submission 130092) | Freshwater viral communities from Lake Michigan, USA - Su13.VD.MM110.D.N | ecosystem: Environmental > Aquatic > Freshwater > Lake | place: USA: Michigan | collected 2013-07-16
CAGATACTACACTATTTGAAATACTAGCATCTGGAACATAAGTAAAACGTCCTGTACTATCATCAAATCCAAAAAATCCTGATTTTTGATTTGCCGTTCCTACACCGGTATTATAATCAAAAGCAATACCTCTATCGGTATTTGTATCATAGGCATGAGTTACAATTAATTGAGTTGTTGAGGTAATTCCAGAACTTGTGGTTCCAGTAATTGTAATAATCTTTGTTGATGTATTATATGCTGTAATAGTAGTCAGTCCACTATTAGGTAAAGCAGCATTACCTGAAATAATATCACCAGTATTAATTCCAACAACGGAATCCAAAGTAATTGTTGAAACACCCGATGCAACTGTTGCAATTACGGTTCTATTACTTGTTACATCACCTAGTGAAATAATTGAACCATTTACAGTAACACTACTGGAGTCTACTGTGGTTGTTGTTCCATCAACTTGAAGATCTCCCTTAATAATAACTAGCCCTTGATTACTTAATCCGTCAGGATATGGGTCAATGTATAATACATTTCCGCCACCAGATCTAGTTGAAATTACATTTGAACTAATTCCAATATTATCAATCGTAACTCCACCAATATTGGTAAGACGTCCGGTATGAGTAAGTATTCCTGTAATTGTTATAGTGTCTGTTGATTCACTCCCTAGAGTTGTATTACCATCAACTTGAAGATTTCCTGTGAGTGTTAAATTTGAACCAGATTGATTTCCAGTTACATCTAAAATTCCGCCAATATAAACATTCTTTGCAATACCAACACCACCGGCAACTCTTAATGCACCAGATGTTGTAGTTGTTGCATTTGTAGTTGCGGCAATCGAAACAAAGGAAGTGTTTGAAGTGCTTGGGAAAGTAACACTTGTTGCAGAAGATGTTGCACCAAGATTTAGTATAGTCGCATTTGGAACACTTAAAGTCGCATTACGAATGGTTGCAATACCTGTCGTAGCACCAATACTAATTGCAGTAGCAGCACCAAAAGCATTAACTGTAGTAGCAGTGGTGTTATAAAGGTTCTGTGTTGCATTTACACCTACAACGGTATTAGGTCTTAAGGTTAATGTTGCAGATGTTGAACCAATTCCTATTGTTGATGCATCACCAAAGGCATTAACTGTGGTTGCTACTGTATTATAAAGGTTTTGAGTTGTTTGGGTACCTACAACCGTTGGGTTGTTAATAGTTACTGTACCAGTAATAGAACCAATACCTATTGCAGTAGCAGCACCTAATACATTGGCAGTAGTTACAGTTGCATTAAAAAGATTAAGTGATGCAGTATTACTAGTAACATCCCCACCATCAATATTCAGGTCTCCAAGAATTTGGGTATCTCCAGTTTTAGTAACACTGAATTGTGTAGTACTTCCAATTTGAAGATCAATAAGTTTAGATGCTGCCGCAGAAGCAGTATTTGTAATATTTAATTTTATTCCATTAAATGTTACTCCACCGGCATTCCAAGTACTTGTGGCACTTAATATTGGATTATCTGTGGTTATTGATCCTTGGGTTATTGTTACAGACCCATTAACACTATTAACAGAAAATCTAGTAGTTGATCCATCAGTAATATCAAATGTTTGTGATTCACCTCCAATAAATTTTAAATCTCCAGTTCCAGCTGGATCTAATTCTATATCACCATTTGCATTTGTAGATGAAATTTTATTTGCATCTAATGTTAAGTTATCGACATTCCATTGATTAACTTTACGATTCTGATCAAGAATAGCAACAAAACCATTTGCACCAATTGTTGGATTGGCTTGATCCGCAACTAATCCAGGAGCAATGCTTAACAGATCTGTATAGTATTTACCACCAATTACTACTGGATCTGTATCAGCAGTATCTGGAGATGCTGAGTTATCACCTACAAATAATCTACCACCAAAATTGCCATGACTACCTATACCAATTGTAAGACCAAGTTCTCCATAATAAAGAGATCCTGGAGCAACAGTTCCTGTAGACCTCTTAATCCTGATTATGCTTGCCATTTTAGAAATTTCCTCCGTTGATGACTAAATTCTGTGTTGCGCCTGGGGTTAATGCTAATGTAGAGTCCCATTTACCGGTTATGGCATTATAAACAAGAATTTCACCACCAGTTGGTGATACAATATTGACATCATCCAATCCCTCCAAAGTTCCAGTTGTACCGGAAATAGAAGATACAACTTTAATAGCATTTTGCGAACCGACTCTAACTTTTATGTCTGCCATTTTTGTTATCCTGTGGTAATTCCAGCAGTAACAATTGCGCTACCTTCAATGACTCTAGTTTTTACAAATCCATCATTCACTAATATATCATAACAATATCTTCCCGGTTTCAATCCAGAAGTTATCGATGAACCCAAAGAAATTGTTAATTGTCCATTAATTGGGCTCGGAAAAGATACAGAAAATGATGCAGCAGTAGTCATAGAAGAAGAATGCTTCTTCATTTTTGAAGTGGCAGTATGTCCAGTTAAGTTTACTGGGGTATTTGCTACATTTTCAAGATAAAAGGTCTGAACAAAATCAGATCCAACATCAATTACTATGTTACTAACATATGCTGCCATTGGATGAAAATATACTACTTTCTAATATATTTATCATTTAGATAATATTAATTTTTTTAATAAATCTTTTATTTCGTCAATATCATTTTTAATCTTTATTACATCTTCTTCTATTTGTTTTGATTTTTCAATTTCTTTCATTTTATCTTCCTTTACTTTCAAATATTTTTGATATTCAAAGTCAGAACAGTTAATAATAGCATTGGTATTTTCATCACGAAATAAAAATTTATTACTTTCTACTGGTATCATGATTTAGTTGCAATTACTCGTAAATCTTTAATTTTTGGATATAATGCTTGATTTGTTCCAGACATTAAAATTTTAATTTGAAGTCCATTAAATAGTGGAACATCATTTGCTGTAAATTCATAATTTCCAAAATCATTAAAACCCAAAGAAGGAAGCACGAAAGTATCGGACAAACCATCATTGTCTTTTGGATTTATTACCTTTCCATTATTGTCTAAATTTTTATATCCTGGAAATAATTCAAATATTTGTTGATTCGATAATGTATCATCTCTGAATATTCTATATAATACTCTAATATCACTAGATGCGTCTCTATAAGCATCAAATAATACTTTTATACTATCTGCAGATTGTTTTAGTTTAATAATTTTTGAAATATAAATTGCTGCATGTGGGTCACGAATTGAACTATTTACTCTAGGGTCTTTTGCATAATTACTTATTGGTTTGTTTAATCTTGCCATTGTAGTAGTAATATTGACTCTATCTAAATCGATCATTGGCGATACTTTTGTATCCTTAGTAGAAAGGACCATTTCTAGAGTAAATGATTTTGCTCCTGGATAATTTAATAATTTTGCTTTTTCATTTATTTCTGAAGCAATAATTCGCGGTGAGGTTAAAATATTATCAGAAATTAAAGAAATATCTTCAAATCCTTGATCTACAAATGATATTTCATTACCATCAGCACTTGTTCCGGAAAAAGTTCTTATTTTAGCACTAATTTCTGTGGATTGTGGTAATAATGTTCCAACAATTGGTCTTACTATATTAAATTGGATATTTTGAGATGCTTTTGGTCCTCTTATAGATCCAACAACAGGCGAAAATGCTTCATATGTTCCTCCTGATTTTGTTTCATTAAAAAATAATTCAGGATGTGTGGCGTTATTTGCAGTAGATCTATTTAAACCTTCCGTTGTTTGGTCTAACTTGATGCTATATTCATCCAAATCGATATTATAATCATTAGAAATTGTATGAACTTTATTAATTCTTTTTAATGATACACCGTTCATTTCATATTTAAACACTAATTGATTAGCATCATATGACTCTGGAATAGTACCTCTGACGATTCCGGTTATAGTATTTGTTGCCACATCTGCCGATGTATATCCAACAATTTCATCTTTAATTAATATATAACCCGTATTTCCTGCACCTACTGGAATATTTTCAAACGTTGTAAGTATTCCAACAGAAGAGGTAAATGATATTGGATTATTGCCAGATAATGTTTTACTGTATGATGCCGATAATGATAATGGCGTTAAATCAGATTCAATTCCACTCAAAATTACTTTATTTTGTGAAGAATACATTCCGTGATTATTATGATTAACTTTAAATCTTAATCCATCCGTAATTTCAGAGACAGATGTTATATTCGAATTTGATATTACATTATTACTTCCATATTTAAGAGTTTTTGTTGGATCATTGCTAATTAATTGCCCTTGAATATTGTTAACAATTAAACTATTTACTGATGTAATAATTCCAGAACTGTTTGGGATACTTAATATAAGGTTTTTTCCAAGATTGTCTGTATTTTCTGGTGAAATAGTTAGAATGTCACCTTTAGCATAACCAGTTCCACCAACAGAAACTGTTGCTGCTACTGCTACTCCACCGTTTATGGTTAGATTTACTTTAGCTCCTCTACCAAAACCACTAAGACTAACCAAATCTGTATTTGAATATAGTTTTGAGGTATTCGTATATCCTGTTCCTGGATTTGTTATCGTTAATGTTCCTGGTGTTCCTGTGCTAATACCACCCAGAACTTTTAATAACTTTGAAGAAAAATTAGCATTATCTGTTTGTGTAATTTTAACACCAGAAACTAAATTAGATTGGTCTGCAGAAGAAATACTGGTCCCAATACCAATAAAACTCGATTTTGAATACATTTGAATTGGATTTGACCTTAATGATACAACTTGATCATTTCCAACATCTAAATTTGGATTATAAAATCTTACAGATGCAGAAGTAGTTACAAAATTTGCACGATAAAGAGTAAATTTCAAATCTTCATATTGACTTGAGTCCCAAGTGGAACCATTTTGAGATTTAAAAAATGATCCCAAAAGTGGTTGTTCTGAAACTGTTTTTTCGTCATTTGTTCCTATTGTAGAAACCACAATAGACTTCCTTCCGTCTCCTGCCATTGCAGAAATCCAAACTACATACTCTGTAGATGCAGTTAAAAGAACCAAAGCAAATTCGGTTCTTCCAAGGTAAACGGGAGATGGGAAGGTGAATGTGGTTGGAGTTAAACCAGTATCAGATACAGATACATCTTTTGCATCCAAAACAACTTCACCAAAAGGTAAAATTACTTGAGTAGGAGAACCATCACGCATCGTTCTAATTTGTAATGTAACTGGAAGATCAGATGTTGATTTATTTTTAAAGAAAATATCACACTTAGTTACAAATACGCCATTATTATCTGTAACTTCAAATGATTGTGCGAGAGGATCTACATATACAGTATTTTGTGTAGTTGTGAAATTATTTGAAATATTTGATACTAATCTAATATCTGTGGATTCTGATGATCGAGGAACATCAGTTTTTGCAGTTCTTGATATTTCTGCATTTCTAATACTTAATGTTACGTCTTCGACATTATCTAAAGTTCCACTAGAAGAAAAATTAGACTCAGCTTTACTTTGACTAGTAGAACCAGAAAATGATTCATTTGTTTTACTTGTAGATAATACAAATGTTTTTGTTCCTGTCGTAAATTGAGGTGCTGATGGAGAAATCGAATCTGGTATAAAGAATGACCCAATGAATACTCCTAAGTTATCACAAATTAATCTTAAATTTGAAACTTTTGCTTCTGCTCCACTACTTTTACCTATTAATTTCATTCCAATATCAATACATCCATAAAAACTAGATTCTGATTGTAATTCCAAACTTGCAGTATCAACATTCAATATTTTGGTAGTTGAAGAATATGATGAGGAAATTATGTTTTTTGCATCATATGGGTCTAATGTATATGGATTTTCAGAACTAATGTAAGGACCATATTTATGATTTTGGGTTGCTAATCTAAATCTAATAGATTTAGATCCTAATACTCCGGTAACAGTTTCTCCATTAGTAAAGGTCCCACTAATCATGGAAACTTCTAATAATTTTGGTGTTATATATTTCGTAACATCAACATTATCAAAAAATGCAGTAAATTGACTAAATGGCAAAAGTCTCTTTGCGATTATCTCAATATTTCTAGATCTCATAAATTTTACAATTTCTCTAGAAACTACTCTATCACCAAGATTTACAGAATCAGATTTTGGAGAAACTTTGTACTGTATTCCTTGTCTAGATTGATTTGTTGTTGTTGTTGTTGTTTGATTTGAAAAATTAATAAAACTATTTTGAAATGTATTAGTTGTAGTTATTGGAATTCCAAAGTTTTGTCCATCATTTGTAAATCCACCACTTTGAACTGAATTTTGTCCAACTAATGTACTTCCTGTTTGTGATGTAAAAATTGGATCACTTATTGATTGGTCAGTAACTCCAGACCAATCTGTTTCCCAAGCACCCCAATCTATTGGAGATAATCCAGTATTTGTATCGGCATTTAGTTGTTGCATTGCTGAAGTATATGAACCCTCAACATCTAAAGGTCTTTTTGTTTTTCTGGTTTCAATCCAGGTATCAGATGATGGATTCAGTTCAATACCACCTATCCAAGTCGAAACATGAAATGGATTTACATTACACTCTGTTGTTGCATATTCATTTTTAACAAGCACTGCTTCGGTATAGTTCAAACATATAACATCACCAACTCTTTTAATGTCATTAGACCCAAGATCTGTTACGAATCTTAAATCTGCATTTGGGTTTGAATTTTCTCCAATGCCAATATATGATTCTGACCCCAGTAAAAGATCAATCCCTACAGTATATGGTTGTGGTTTTAATTCTCCAGCATTTGCATCAACACTAGATTTATATTGAGAATTTGCAATATCACCACCATTGTATGATTTAAAATTATCTACAAAAAAACCACATTTAAATCTATCTAATTTTGTAGTTTCGTCTCTAATTGTTAAGTTTTGAGTATCAGACTCAAGTAAAGATAAAGAAGTGTAATATTCTACATTTGTAAGTCTTTTATCGAGACTCGAAATGTCTTTCATTCTATATCTTTTATGTGTCGATAAAGATATTTTTACATTTGATGTATCGAATACATATGCTGGCAAATATAAGGTTGCTATCTCTAATGATGTATCAAGTCCATTTGGTAGTTTTGGAGTAAGTGATGGAATTCCTTTTTTTACAATAAAAACACCATCTTTATCTAAAAATAATCTATCTATTCTAGGTAAATAATAATCATAAGATAAATTTATGTTTTTGTCTTTTGCGAAAATATCAGTCGATGAACCATTTGATGATTCAAATATTCTCGATCTAAAATCAAATGGCGAAAAACTTCCAGAGTAATTAGATATTCTTGGTCTACAATCCAAAACATCGGACAATCTAATACCATCAACAAATGGTATATCTCGTTCATAACGATCTTTGTCGTAAGAATTTACACCAACAAAATCACCAGTATCCGAAGAAGATATAGTATAATGATTATAAATTATTCTAATTCTTTTGGAAGGTTCAATACCATCAGACTTTCTTATAATTCTTGAAAAATCCAAATATTCAGATCTTTGTCCATTATCGAATATATAATTATTTTTTATATTTTTATCACCAGGAAACAAAGACGAAACAGATGCTTGAATTTTTGATTCCTGAAAAATGACAGTTTCATTTACGGTGAATAAATTTTCATTTAAATAAACCATATCAACTGTATTTGCTCCTACAGATGATACTAATGTTGCTACTGCCCCACTATCATTTCCTACAATTAACTCTCCTTTTACTGCGTTTAAAAGGTTTGATGATATATTTAAAAGTTGCAAACTTGGTAGGGATGGATCTCCATCTGTCGATGATTCGATAATTGCAATAATATTCGAAACATCTGGAACATTTAAGGAAATTTCTTCATCTTGAACTCTAAGACCATATGTTTGACTATGAGACAATCCATTAACGGAACTAGTAGATGTTGATTTATTAACAACAAGTGACGAACATCTATTAAAGATTTTCTTTTTAGTTTTGGTATTTATTTTATTTAAAGTATAAGTAAATCTTGCTTCTCCATTTTTGCTTATATTGAGTAATTTTTTATTTGAAATATCAACTTTTTGACTTGAAAGTTCCTCTACGGATCCATCTGTAAAAGTTAAATTGTAATCTTCTTCATCAAATGGAACAAAAGTTAAATCTGCAGAAGTTAATAATGAATTTAAAGAACATCCACCATTAGAAACGGTAACTGTCGAACTTCTTCTGATTGTAATATCGGACCCGGTTAAATCTAAATTAGCAACATTTGATTTGTTTATCTTAGAATACAAAGATACCTCTGAAGTATTTAAAACTTCAAGAGTAACTTTTTTGAGGTCATTAGTTGTAATTTGAGAACTTGGAAGATTTCCCGAACAAATTCCAGAAACAGATGGTAATGATACAATTGTTAAACTTCTACCGGAAGTATTAATTGCACTCACCTTATTAAATGTAACAACATTTTCTCCTGTTTTGCTGTAAGAAACAATATCTCCAATTTTCATTCCAGTATAAAAATTTTGATTTGAAGATGTGATTGTACTAATACCGCCGGAAATGCTAGAAATAGTAAATGTTGCTGCAGATGGTGCAATTGAAATATTATAAGAAAGTAATGGGTCACCAGTAAAAGATACTCCATTTCCAACTATTTGATGAACATCTGAAAAATTATAATCCCTAATATCAATAATTGTCCTTTCTATATTTTCATTTATTTCTATTGTTTCTTCTTTCACAAAAGAACCAGAAACCTGATACAATTTCATAGTAGATGATTCATTAATCGCATCGACAAGATATCCAGACGCTCCACTATTTTTTCCTTTAATAAATGCTGGTAATGTCTGAGATAAAGAAGAATTTAAGGTTAAAATTGTATATGTTTGTATATCATACAATGATATTTCATATTGAGTTGTTGCATTAACGTGTGGACTATTTTTTAATTTAAAATCATAAACTCTAGAAACGCCAATTTGTTCTCCCGAAGATATACCAGCAGTTACAGTTCTGCCATTGTATAGATTTATATGAGAATCTGTATTAAAACCAACTGGAACAGAACCGGTTACGTTATTTAAAATTATTTGTCTACCAAGATTAAATGGAATTGCTTGATTATAATCGTTTTCTGTAGTTCTTGACTTTTCAATATCAATTATTACATTATCAATTGTTTCTACTTCATAACCTCTTATATAAGCTTTTCCTGGACTTACTGAAAGGCAAAGTAAATCTTTTGATACTTGATTTCCTTGTTTTGTTTTTTGGCCTTCGAGATATATTCCATTATTTCCAGTCCTGTCATTTAAGCATTCCTTTGAATCTATATCAAATGGTTTAACATAATAATCACCACTTTCATCATATGTTCTTCTTGCAAATTCATCACGAATGAAACTATATTCTGTAGTGTCTTTAAATTTTAGTGGTATTCCATTTTCTACTCTTATAAGTTCAACAAAATTTTCATCATTTATATCTTCAATGCTTTTTTTGATAAATGTTGTAGATATTTTTAATCTATCTGCTCCTGGAGCTGCATAATTTGAAAAACCTTGAGCATTATCAAATAGGTCAAGATACTAATCAGATGCTGTAACTATCTCCTCATTAATTAATAAACCTATTCTATAACTTGGTCTATTTGTATATTGATCGAGTATTACTGTTTGCCTACCTACAGTTACAAAAAAACCATTAACGAAATAGATACCTTCTTCGATTTTAGCAGCGGAACCAACAGCAATAGAATTTGAAATTATTGAAGTTGCAAATGTCGTCCCACTTCTTATTGTTGATAATGAATAAGAAACATTTTCTAAAGATATTAAATTTTCTCCATCTACAAATGTTTTTGTATTAAAATCGACTGTACCAGAACTTTGATATTTAATGTAAAGTGTGTAGTTACCATTATCAGATTCTACATCTGTAATATAATTTTCTACTATTGCTTTAACTCCACTAGTTTCGCCCTGAATTGTTTTATTAATCAAATTATCAATATAAAGAGAAACGGGAAGACCCAAATGAGATTCATCTATTTGGACACAAGTATATTGTGGATCATATACTGCTTGTCCAGGAATAATCATCGCACCTTCTTTAAATAGGTGCCTACCAAATTTTTCAACTTGATTTTGTAATATTGACTGTAATGTTGTTAACTCTCTAGCTTGTATTGGAGTTCCGGGTTTGAATAAAACTCTTTGATAATTATTTGAATCAGAAAAATCATCAAAATATGGTGATACATTTAAATTGGTGTTTTGTGGCATTTTCTTTTAAAATTCCAATACGATTTTTACATCTTCTTTTTGGCTAGAAGATCTGGGAATTGCTGATCTATTATCTATGTATATGATCTCTCCGGATTTTTTATTATATTCTTCTGATGCAATACCGGATATAAAATTATTTCCGAGTTGATATGTTCGATTGTTTATGACTGTGGATACTCCAGTAAAACCGGAATCAATTGATAATGGTGTAGTTCCATTCATAGATGAACCAGTAATCAATAAACTACCACCAGACCCAGGAGATGAAGTAAATTTATTTATTTTATATCCAACACCAGTTGTTCCCAATCCAACTGGTTGGTAATATTTAAGAACTCCTGTAATGTTATCCCAAGATGCCACAAAACCAATCGCAGTAGATCCTGTGCTAATAGTTTGAGTAATTGTTGAATCTGCTGCATAAGTTGTAGCAGTTGTTGCTGATCCGGTAAATTTAAGTGCTTTTAGTCCACTTACTATAGATGTATTTAAAAGTTCTACTTGACTTCCGGTAATTGTTGGGTTTTTTATAATACCAACTCTTGCAAAATCATTACCAGAAATTATATCTGGATTTGATTCTAAAGTTTCATATCTAGAATATACAAGAACACGATGTGCTCCTAGTTCTCTGTAAATATCATATCCATGCCCACCTTTTGGTGGTATGATTACATCAAATGTAGCAAATGTTGAAGTACTATTTGTCAAATCTGTAATATCTGGAGCACCTGGTTCAAATTTTATAGTACCATAAGTATAACCATTTCCGCCGTCAGTAATATAAACTTCTGATACTTTTCCAAAAGAATCTGTAGTTATTGTTACTTCACCACCAGACCCATCTCCTAAAATTGGTATATTTGTAAATGTTGAAGATTTTGGTTCATATTTATCTCCTCTAGTTTTAATCACAACTGCGTGTATTTTTCCGTCTATAGCATTTTCTTTGACTGATATGCTTTCTCCATCTATTCCCCAATTTTCCGGAACAGGTATAAATTCAATTGAATCAAACTTTACAATTTCTGATGGTTTGATTGTATAAAGATATTTCCAAATATATTCATCTCCACTTGTTCCTGCTGCTCTTTGTTCCAAATCAACAAATATTGGTTGGTCATATGATGGTCTTCCGTTTGGATTTTCAAAATCTGTTCCATTTTGAATGCAAATATAAACTCTTAGATCTTCATTAACTACATAATAATTTGACTGATACAAACTTGATTGTTGTGTTACTGGTGTCCTATTGTAAATATGATAATCATGTCTATACATTTCATAAGTTGTTCCAGCAGTCCAAGTAATTTTTCGAATCATTCTACGAACATCATTCGTAGTGACCTTTTTCATTGCAATTATTGTATCTTTGATATCATTTTCCTCTTTAAATCCATCTAGTGGAGATGGACCAGTTCCCCAAGAAGATGATCCTCCAGCTAAAGGATTTGTAGAATTCGGTTGACCAATAAATGTATAGTATCCATTTGAAGTATTTCCAACTCCAACAAAACTTTTAACGAAAGTTTCAGCATTTAATATTCTAAATTGGTCAGATATAATAGCAGGCATTTTATTTGATATTTATATCTATTTATTTACTTTTAAACAGACCTCTAGTTCTTGTAACTTCCGGAGCAGTCGAAAGTCCAATTAAACCATTATTAGTGTTTAGTATAAATTCTTTTGGAGAACCAAGTGATCTATTTTCATAATCATATATCTTACCCCAACTATAATTTCCATAATAACCATTTGTTGTTATTCCGGGATTTATTGTAAAATCAATTCCAACCGGAATCGCTGGTGTTGGATTGGGAAGAAATCTACAAGTGACAGTTACAATTCCTACCACAGAGGAATTGATTGGTTTTTCTACTACTTCTGCATAATAAACACCATCGATAAATGAAGTTGCAGTACCAACAACAACATTATCAGTAGTTATACAAGTTAAGGCATGTCCACACTGAATATTGCTATTATATATCACAAAATAATCTCCTACCGAAATTCCACTTGATTGTATGCCATAACTATTAAGAGCAGAATATCCTATTCCCAATTGAGTATTATCATAAGATTCTGTTTTTAATTTAAATTTTATTCGTGGTATAGTATTAATTCCGGCAATTATTGTTAAAGAAGTATCAACACCTACTATAACACCAAAATCACCTTCTGCCTTGATTGATTTGATTTCTTCTATTTTTGTTTTTTCTGATTGAATTAATACTTTAGGTGGATCTGATTGATTATATCCAAAACCAGGATTTGTAATTGTGATAGATGTTACGGTTCCAGATGTTGCATTCGATGTTGCAGATGCAAAATTATAACTAGGAATAGAATAAATCGAAGTGGCCCCAAGTCCAACAGAAATATATCTATCTTCAACAATTGAATAATTAATATCTTTTAATGCATTTGATTGATTTGTAGATTTTTGAGTCCAATTTTGAAGATCGAATGAATAATATAATATCCCATTTGAATTTAATAATGTATATAAGTTGTAATATGAATTGTAATGTATATTTGTAAAATTACCAAAAATATTGGGAATAATTTGCACCCAACTAGTTCCATTAGTAGAAGTTCTAATTTCAGAATTATTACCAACAGTTATAAATTGAGATCCAGTCCAAATAACTTTATTTAAATCGCCATTATCTATATTCACCCAAGATGTTCCATCAATACTTCTTACTCCACCAGTATTACCAACTACAACAATAGAACCAATACCTACTGCAATCGATCTCAAATTGCTAGTTGTATTTGATGATACTAATTTAAATGAAGTACTGCCAACTCCAACTGCATCAAAAATCGAACCACCAGCACCAACACAAATCCATTTATCGTAATCTGATGAATATATAATGTCCGCAAGTGCAGCAACAGAAACACTTTCTAGTGGTTCTTTGCCTCCAAGAATATTGCTAAATTCGAATTTTTTAATTTCTGACCAAGATGATATTGTTGTACCAAATCCAACAGATCTTACAATTTTTCCTTGTTCTCCAACAGCAATATAGTAATTAGTTGCTCCCAATCCAACAGAATTGAAATTAATTGTTCCGGCATATCCAATATTTGACGTTGTATTGAATGATTTTCCATCTATTGAA
>Ga0181348_1000831_pt1 | contig 13451 bp, 5 predicted proteins | sample Su13VDMM110DN_FD_130092 | JGI IMG/M metagenome (GOLD analysis project Ga0181348, IMG submission 130092) | Freshwater viral communities from Lake Michigan, USA - Su13.VD.MM110.D.N | ecosystem: Environmental > Aquatic > Freshwater > Lake | place: USA: Michigan | collected 2013-07-16
AAATCCCTCGTATTTTTTTAAATGCTCTTTAGCTATTCGTATTGCATTTTCACGATTCATTACTTCTTCATTTTAGATTTCATTCTTTCTCTTGCGGTAAGTGAACCAACGATACGTTTTGCTGAATCTTCTGCTTCCTTTGGAGAAAATGTTTTCCCGTAATCTTTTTGTACTGATTTTGGCACTTTTTTACGTTCAAGTAGGCTTTTTTTAATTGACTTTACCTTCCCCTCAAATGTTTTACCACCCATCGCCATTTTATATTGATTAGATATAATATCGTAGGCTTTATCTTTTGCCATATTTATACCATAAACATCAAATTCTTTACCTACTGATTTTTTGCCTTCAAATACATATACATTCCAATACCCCTTTTCACTAGATGGCGATATGTTTATTTTAAATGAACCTAGTTCTGCTCTGTACCCATCACTATCCTTATCCCACTCAATACCATCGGTTTTACCACCCTTCGCCATGTAGCCACCTTTACCAAAAAGACTTGCCTTGCCTTCAATTTCATTATATCTTATCTTGGAAACACCATCTGTTTTATTGGTAAAAGTTCCCACTTCGGGGTCTTTGGTTTTACCTAAATACCGAACTTGCTTACCGCTTTTTGTCATATAATATTTACCGACATCCAATAGACCTCCATTCATCATACCACCTTGCTTATGTGAAAAGTATTTTTTATCTTTTGTAGCACCGCCTTTAGCCATTTTCTTCCACCAATCTTTATCATACTTTTCAACTGACAAGTTTGAAAATCCCTCTAATTCTAATTTCTTTTTGATAGATTCGGCTTCACCCTTGTTGAACATATAAGCCATGTCTTGACTATCATTAAACTTTACATTACCACTTGAAAGCCCCCTTGCATAGTATCTATTTGAACCATCCTTTATAATGTACTCTTCTTTAACGGAATTATCACCTACAATAATACCACCATCCGCAAAATCACCGCTATCCAATAATGAATAGTAATTAGTTTTATCTTGAACAATTATGACTGAATCAAGCAAATTAATTTGAAATAATGCCAATGCATTTTTAAGTCTTTTTGTCAACTTAATGTCAGCTTCACTTGGGGTCAACGCTCCACTTGGATGATTATGAGCAACAATAACTCCTTTAGCCAAAGATTTAACCGCAACCGCAGCTATTAGTTCAACATCGCCAATAGTTGAATTAATAGCACCTTTTGAATGTTGATACATTCCTATAACCTTATTGGATTGATTTAATAACATAACCGAGAATTGCTCTTGGATGTTAATTAAATTTTCATTCCAAAATTGTCTAAAAATTTCTACTGCCGAACTTGAACTTGTTATCTTATTATTCCCTACAATATAAAAATCCCTCTCCAATACAAGGTCAACCTCATCTACTTTATAAACATCGTATTCGGGTTCTACGAACTTTTTAGCCATTTTTTTAGTTTATTACGGTTGGTTTAGTATTCGATAGGTCGGGGTATTGCTTTACTTTAGCTTGACCGCCTACTGCATAGCTTGTATTATATTTTGGCTTTTTAGGACTTCCCTTTCTTTTGTAGTTTTTTTCCCACTCTTGTTTTGATGTATATGCCCTATCACGCTTTAAAGCGGATAGCAACCTACCTCTTCCAGCAGTCATACCGCCATCAGCCATCATTCCGCCATCAGCCATTTGGCTTAAATCAAAGTTCATTGCCCAATTATCAAAATTTTGTACCGCTGCCGTATAGCCATATTTATCTTCTAATTCTCGCACTTCCTTTTGTCCAAAATCTTCATATATCCCTTTTGACTTTGCTTTTGCAATAAGAGATTTTTTCATTTTATCAATATCTGCAATTTCACCCCCCTTCGCCATCATGCCACCAAAATCCATTTTATCAGAATTAACAAATTGGTATCGACCTTTTTTTACAACAACCTTTACTCCATCTATTTTACCCTTAGAATTGCTTACTTCATACTCATCTTTATTATCAATTTTTTGGATAGAAATATTTTTGCTGTAATAGTAATCACCAATTAATTTCTCAATACCTTCTTTGGATGTAGATGATGCAATTACACCCCCCTTCGCCATGTAGCCACCATCAGCCATGTAGCCACCTTTAGCTTTTTTATTTTTTTCCCAAAATTCTACAGATTCTTTATGGTAAGCATCTAAATCAGTTGTATCAAATTCTTTCAATAAAAATTTATCAACATCAAAATCTTTTTCTATTGTTTTTTTATCCTCTTTTGATAAAGCTCTCCACCATTCGTAATTATCAATTTCATTCAAATAAAAAATCTCACTTTCTTCAAATTTACCATCAACTGAAGTTGCTAAATCAGAGGGTCTATAATAAACACCTACACTTTCAAGCATAACAACCCCACCCTTTGCCATCATACCGCCATCAGCCATAGAATCAACCTTCAAAGATGAATCCAAGTAATGTGCAATATCTGACATATCAGTTTTCGCCCTCTCTGAACGAGATAGAACCCAAGCCTCAACTTCCGAACCAGCATTCAAAGATTGCATAATCTCATCAGCATGATGCCTAATTTCAACTATATTAAGCCTCAACATTTCAGCATTATCATCCTCAAAATCGCCATTGATTTCATGCAAATACATACCATGTTCAGCAGTTTTCAATCTAACACCCTTTTCTAGCTTCCTTAACCCCTCAATGATTTTACCAATAAACATCTTTTTTCTAACCGAATCCTTTATGCCCGACATAGCACTTACAACACTATCCAAAATTCCCCTTATAATTGATGCTTCCTCCGATACCTTCAAACCCTTATCCATCTCAACAACTTTTGTCTTAACAGACTTCGCAGCCTTCTTAATGGTTTCAGAAGGAGTTAATTCTACGGGTTTACCAGCCCTTTTTCTCTTCTCAACTCGCTTGGCATCGGTTTTCTTTTTATCATTATATTTTGCCAAAATTTCTTTACAACGCTCTAAAGATGCATCACTACTTTTTTTTGCAGTAGATGGTGCTTTAGATTCTTTTTTTGAAGTAGCGGGGGATTTAGATACCTTGCTTTGCAAATTCTTTACTCCTAATCCCGTAATTAAAAGATTTAACTTTTTTATTGCGGGTTCAATAGCATCCTTAATGTCTTTTGGAGTATCGGGGTCATTTTTTGTCTCCATTAATTCAGCTAGTTCTGCCTTGTATTGTTCAATTTTTGACTTCATATTATGAATATTTAAGTGCTATTTGTAAAGATTTTAATTGCTTTTCTATATTTTTTGACTGCTCCTTATCACTATATTTAAGTGCTAATTTAAGTCTATTTATTAATTTTTTAATAAATGTCTTATCTAGGGGCTTGGCTTCTTCATCTTTAGTTTGCTGTTCGGGAACATTTTTTTCTGCTTTTAATACCAAATCAGAATAAACACCTTCTTCCCTATTTACGGGTATGCCTTCACCGCCCTTTGAGATAATATTTCCCGTAAGACCATCAGCAACCACATAGCCATCAACTATTGTCTTTAATTCATCCAGCGCAGCTTTACCCTTACTCTTACCATTGACCTCGGTAAAAAAGTCATCAATAATCTCCATAGGTACAAATCGACCCGTTCTCTTATACCTATCCAATGCCCTTCGCTTTGCCTCTTCGTATGGAATGTCCATGAAAATGATATAGGTTTTATATCCCATATCCTTAACCTTCTTAATTAGACCAAAATATTTTTTAGCCTTATTCATTGTTCCATCATAGATGAAATCGTATCTACAAGCACCATCCCCAAGTTTTTCCAATAAACCATTGACTATATCTTGGGTTTCTAGGTGTGTAGAGTTTGCGTTCCACCCTTCATATTCGGGTAGTTTTGACCTAATCTCATCGGCATCTAAATGGAATATGCTATTGTTTTGTAAGTAATCTGCATTTTTCTTGATAAAAAATGATTTACCACTTGCGGGTGAACCACCCGTAAAAATCGCAATAGGTTGACCTTTAGAAACGCATTTTACACCTTCAAATAAGTCATTAATGATTTTGTCATGCAATTTTTTGCGTTCAGCCAAATACCCATCCTTATCGCTATAATGCAATTCCTTGGTTTGGGGTTGCTTTGCAAGACATTTTTCAAGATTTGCAATACCTTCCTTCTCAATAGACCTACTTCCATCTGCATTAATAGGAGGACAAACTAAAGCAATTTCAGCCTTCTTTACGGGAACTTTATAATCAGATAGTAGATAGTTTAACCTATTAAAGTTTCTTATTGATTCCTCTAAAGTAGTATATGTAATTTGTTGACGTTCTTTTTCTTCAATAACCTCTTGTAAAATTTGGCTCTTGTAAGAATCGCTTTTCAAATCATCTTTTTTCTTTTGTAGGGCATCAATATCGCCTTTAATTCTATCAAGAACCGAGTTCATTGATTCTTGAGCATTTGTAAAGTCAACTTCTATTTTTAAGGCATCTAAATACGTTGTTTTAAACTTCTTTAAATCCCTTGTGCTTACCGCAAAGTCGGTAAACCAATATGGTTTGCTAAATTGCCCTTCTAATGGACTTGCCTTTTCTAATTCTTCGGGCTTCATATACCTCTTATCCCAATAAGAGTATATTTTTTTACCATCCTTATCAGTTTGGTTTTTATACAAATCATTGGTTATTTGAACTAATTTGACCGCATCATTTAGTAAGTCATAGGTTAAATTCAAATCTCTATATGGAGATAATTCTTCAACCAACTGATTAAATCTACTATTTACATTATATGCTAACCTAACAACATTCCTTGCTTGTTCAAGTTGCCTATTGTATCCTATTAATTCAGAATCAACTTTTGTTGTTTCTTCAATTATTTTCAATTCGGCAATTACATTCGGGTCACGAATAAGTGCATATTTCAATTCTTCGGGGCTAAACTCCTCTGTTTTCAAAATGTTCGATGCCCCATCAGTAGACCAAATGCTATTCAACCTTGATGTCTTTTCTTGCAACTTTTGGAATATGAAAATATCCGCACTATCAATTACAAGAGGATTCACAATACGAACTGCATTATATTTATTCCCTTGCCTATATATTCTACCCTCTAATTGTTGTATATCGGTTGGGTTCCAATCAATGAAGCAATTGTACAAGACAGTTCCATATTTTTGAAGGTTTATCCCTTCTTTGATTGTCGAAGAGCCAATGACAACCTTAATACGCATTTCATCTATAACACCTTCAAACTCCCTTGTTTTTTCATTATATATCTCTCCATTAAACAAATTCTTGATATATTCCTTGCTCTTAGTACCCGATTTGGGTAGACCAGACTTGATAATCCCTATTTCATAATCTTTGTAGCCAATCTCCTTTACAAGATATTCTTTTAGCAAATTAAAATATCCCACACCCCTATCCATGTATATCACTTGACCCGATATTGGTTGATTTTTGCTTATATGATATTCCCGTACACTCTCAATACAACCCATTACATAACTTAATTTAGGACTTGTCCTAACATAATCTAGGTAATTAGGGTCTTTCATACCACTAAAGGGATATAAATAAGGACTTAATGCCAAGTTTCTACTATAATTCAACCCTTTGATTGTCCTTACTCCTATTTTCTCATTATCATCAAGAGAATCCTCATCAATGTCGGTTGCATCAGTAGAATCAGCATCTTCATCATCTATAATATCACCATCAATATCAAATATTTCTTCATCATCTAACTGTATTGTTAACTTACTACCCGTTTCAACATAGGTAATAATGTCATCCATCATTGCCTTCTGCTTATTTGTCATTGAGATATAGGTCTCAATCTTTTTGTCTTCACTCAACAATACAACTACGTCATCACTAATTTCTTTCAAGTATGGCAGTACATATTTTTTAGGTCTTGGAACTCCAACCTCATCACCCGTTTTATATAAAATAAACCTCCTAATTAATAGTTGCATCGATATTAGGTTGTTAAACCCAAGTATAACTTGTTTAAATTGAGGTTTTAATTTACTATTAATTACAAGTTCTGTACTTGCTTGAACGTAGGTATCAAAAAATGCCTTTAGGTTGTTCATTCCCGTAGATTGCAACTTTTCGTATGCAACCATTGATAGCATTGAGAATATTTCTAATGGGCTATTGGTAAATGGAGTTGCGGTAAGTAGCAATATGTTTTTATATCCATTATTCTTTAACACATATTGATTGAGCATAAATCCACGAAGAGCAATTGAACTTGGTGTTCCGCTTGTTATCTTATACGGATTTTTACCTCTTTTAACTTTTCCCGTTTCATCATCCTCTTCGGATTCACCCTTTACGGAAGTAAATACTTTTTTCATTTTATGAGCCTCATCGTAACACATAAAATCAAAACCAAAATCTTCTATTTCATAAATGCTTTTTTTCAGACCCTTTCCTACAATCGTTTCAACCCTTTCAAGGAATCCCGCTTTTTTCTTTTCGCTGGTTTCCGAATCTTCCCCTTGATTTAGTATTTCATATAGTTCGGTTACTAAAAGTTCCCTTGTCTTTTCGGAAAATCCAATATTTTCAAGACCTTCATAGGTCATAACGGTTATTGATGCGGGAGGAGGTGGGGCTATTTTTCCACTACTATCTCTAAAATTGTCAACGTATTCTTCTGATAAGTTGTAAGCCTCAATTACGGGAATGTGAGGTGTAAACTTTTTAATTTCGCTTATAAACTGCTTATAGACTTGGTTTGGAACACAGACCATTGGTCTTTTACAGTATCCAGCATCAATAAAAGCGGAGATGGTAAAAATAGCACTTGGTGTTTTACCAACACCAACATCATAACTCAATACTCCCGTTCCGTTGTTGATTGTAAAAGCAACCGCATCTCTTTTTTCTTTACGGATTTTTTCATCTTTCATCATCCTAAATCCAATAGGAATCATGTCATAATCGGGAGCGAGATAGTTATTATGAGTAATGTTCCATTGCGTTTCTATCCTAACCTTATCTGCTGATGTAATCTCCGTTTCCAAAAATTGCTTAAACAACCTTTCACCTTCCCGTTGGGTAGATGATTTAAGTTTTTCATTTTTTGCTTCTGCATCGGATGCCTCTTTATTGGACATTAATGCCTTATTCTTAATTGTAGGCAAATTTTTACCCTCTACATAGTATAATATAATATCCCTATGTGTAATTGGCTCTTTTAGTTCGGGGTTTTTGTTTACCAACCACCAATTAAAAGCATCAACAAGTGAAATCTCTTGATATACTTTTTTCTTCCAATCGCTATAACCCAAATCGCCTAAAATTTCGGGAGAACCATAATCTTTACCCGCTTTTTTGGATTCTCTTATTCTGAATTTACCATCGTCTTTATTTTCAGAAATTGATTCGATTGTCGGAATCATGAAATCCTTTGCAAAATTAGAAATCGGCAATAGAACCAAAGACCTTTCTCCCGCACCAATCGTGAGCCTACGTTGATAAACGGTGTTGAAAGAATTTTTTAATACAAACTCTTGATTATCAAATACTTTTTGACCATACGTTTGCTTAATATATTCGGCATCTTTGTCTAGCTTTATCTTTTTATCATACATATTGCCTTGTATGTATTCTACGGATGGCAATAGTTGACCATTATAATAAAATAAAAGACTATCTAATATCCATGATTTAATAATATCATCATTAGCAATATATAGGAATGTTTCTGTCAAATCCTCATCATCCAAAAACATATTTGGATTTAAAACACTCATATAGTATTTACTTAGAGGTTGACCTATTTTAGTTTTATACCATAAATAAACTCTTAGTTCATCATCGGTAATTTTAGGATTGACCTCTCTGAAAGTTTCTATAAAACTTTTTATTTCACCAATTGGCTTAATTATAGCCTCTTCATCAATTTTGGTTTCTTTCTTTTTGCGTATTTTACGAACCTCTTGGGCAGCATTTTTAATTGCATCATTAATTACAACCTCTACATCGGGTTTTAATACTTCTGCTGATGCATTCATATCAAATGAAACCGAAGCCAATGGGTCATTTAAAATCTTTGTGTTCCCAATAAAATTATCGGGGGCTTCAATTTTATTTACATCGCTTATATCACCCCTATACTTTGTTACTTTACCAAATCTACCCGATGCTTCATAGGGTACACCAAGTATTTTACTTGGATATGTTTTATACCAATTCCCGTTGATAAGTCCTTGGATGCCCATTAATGTTGAATCAGAAAACCCACTTTCTATTTCTTCAACAATATCTTGGGTAATATTATCTATTGGCATCATTTTTTATATTTTATTAATCCGTTATATAAAATTATAATTTATTTATATATTTTTCTAAATTAAATCTCCGTAAACTCGCTTTCAATAGCTTGTAATGCTTCATAAATACCCATTTTTTGCTGAATTACCCTCTTACGAACCATTCTAATGATAGACTTTACTCCATCTTGGGTAGATTTCAAAGCATAAACATTCGGCATATCGATACTATCACATTCTTCTAATACCATCATTACGGATTGGTCAAGTTGTTCTAATAAGATACTCATAAATTATTTCTTTTTAAATACTACAATATCGGTTAATACATCCGTTCTCTCAAATACCCCGTTTGGAAGCCTATAAGCATCTACCAAGTCGGCTATTTTTGATACTAATTTTTTATTTTCAGTTACTCCTTGCTCTAGGTATGGAGTACCACCCGCAGCTACCTCTACACCAATTATAAATACTAATAACCCACCACTTTGTAACAAATCAAGACCCCTTAATATGAAATAGTCAATATAATTATTGGCTTTGGCATAATCTTTTTCACCCATACCAGCATACAGACCGCCCATAGAACCATATGGAGGGTTACCAATTACCAATGAATATTTATTCATTCCATTTATCTGACCCTTGATTGTGTAGTTGTTTTTAATAAACATTTTCTCAAAGGGTTCTACTTTGATATTGGATTTGGGATATAGTATTTTGCAAATTTTTGCACTCGTTTCGTTTATTTCATACCCTTGTACCATTTCTTGTTCGGGAGCATATTTAATAAACTCACCAATACCACAAGAGGGTTCAAGTACAAAACCGCCTTCAAATCCATGCTTATAAGCCAATCCCCACATTTTTTTTGCAATAAGTGAGGGAGTGAAATATTCATATAACAGACCCTTTCCCGATGCCCCATATTTTTCAAGACCACCATAACCCGAATAATAGGTTATAAAGTTCTTTTCATCAATGGTCATATCTTTTGAATCTTTCATATTTAGCAACTCTTCAATTGCTTTGTTGACTAAGAATTGGTTTTCATAGTCATAAGTAACCCCTTTAAAATACTTATTATCAGCATCGGTTTCACCACCATCTTTATAAGAACCGCATCCACATCCACAATCATTCATACCACCCTTCTTGAATAAATGTGTAGGTACTGATGATATGAATTGTTTGCCTTTTTTAGTTAAAAATGCAGTAACGCAACCAAACAAAGAGGAGTCAGTAAAATAAATTAAGTCATTGTCAACCAACTCCTTAACCTCATTTTTCCTATCTGCTGAATAGTCTAAATAATCAAGTCCAGAGTTTTTTATATCAACTAAAAAAGACCTTGAACAATTACTCAAATCCTCTAAACCATCAATAATTCCACCACTTGCAAATTGTTTATCCTCTTGTATTGATGCATAATAATCTTCTAACTTTTTTCTTTTAGACCGCCCATCATTAGTGTCAATAATTATTTTCTTACGGTTAGGTAGATTACCACCTTCTTTAAATGCCTCAACGGGCATCTCACTCAATAATTTTTTACCCATTTTTGTAGGATAGACCTCAACATTATAGTTGCCATTTGTTTCTCTATAATTAAACAACCCTTTGTTTATCAGACCTTTAATGTTTTGAACATTGTCTCTATCAATGTAGACATAATCGGCATCTGTACGCAAAAAATGATATATTATTTCTTGCTCATCGTAATTATAATCATCAACATCATTAGAATCTTGATAACTCATAGTGTTATATTTGTTATTTAAAGCTAAATCGCCACCACTACGCATTACTTCATCATAAATTTGATAGTCGCTTACCATTTCACCACCATATTTATATTTTTTACCCGTACAAAAAGAACAACCAACTTTACCACCATCTTCATACAAGGAAACACCACCACCCGAAACATTAATTTTGGATAATATCTCCTTGTTTGTTAGCATCTGACCCTCAAACTCTCTTTTCTTATTATCAGAAACGGCATTACGGGTAATAACAACTTCGCCACCTTCCATCTCAAGTGGTGTATTTGTTGCTTTATTTATTGCCTTAATACCACCCTCGCTATGTCTTTTACCTACCAATACACCACCCGTGGAACCACTACCACCAGCAAAATAATCTTTAACTCCCTTATTATCGGGGTTTAATTCACCACCCCTTTTATAATTTTTTTCTTTTAAATGGTCAAAGTAGCCTACCAATACTTTCCTATGTGGATGTCCGCCTATGCTCCTTGTATAACTACCATCCTCATTCATAACTATATCGGACTTCCCAACAACTTTTCTAATAATATTTTCATCCTTTTCCCAATCTGTACCTCTTTTTAATGCCAAGTCAAGATTCGTTTCAGCATAAAATCCTTTAGTGTTTAATAATTCTGCCATCTTTTTCATAACAGAAATCTTGGCATTTCTTGAACCATCTTGTGCTGATGCAGTCAACTTAGTTCCGAAATTAGTTTTCTTACCACCAATTATTGTATCTACTTCGGGGTCTTCATCTATATCTGCTCCTATCCAAAAGTTTAAATCAGAATTAACAATGTCATCGGGTTTTTGAAATTCAATATGACCGCCAATATATGCGTAAGAACTATTTATTATATTGAATATATCTTCTTTGAAATCATCAATGTCCTCATTACTCAATTGTATATATTCATTTTTCGGGTATCTATCTGAAAAATAACCGCCTTTTTTAAATGATTTTTCCATTTCTTTTAATTTTGTATAATATTTTGGGTTCTCATATAAATGGTCAAGTGCTATTGCTTTCGCATATCTTGGGTCATCTGTATGTTCCATTTCTCTCTCAATACCCAAAAGTAATTCATTTTTAATATCTTTTTCGTGCAACCCTTCAGCATAATATTCATCTTTACTTATTGCCGTTTGGTTACCGCCATCATAGACAACTATCAATTTACCTTCTTGGGTATATCCACGAAAATTGCCTTTAAAATCATCGTTACCATTTTTTCCTTTGACTGTGATTATATCCCCAACTTGTAATCCCCTTGACTTTTTTACTGATTCAGCCTCGGCATTTCTCAGCAAATCATATATCTCATCGGTTACTTCAATCCCATTCTCATCTAAAAATATTGCACCATCATCACTATTGATTGACCCTTGTAGTACCTTATTGTAGGTTTCATCAATAATACCGCCATCCTCGTACCTTATATCGGGGTTTTCACCATCAAATGTAGTATTCGTACCATCGGCAAGTTTGATTTGGTTGGAATTGAAAGCTATTTGTGAAAATTGATTTCGTATTAATCTGTCTACACTTTCATCTAGCATAAACACCCCATCAAACCCATTGTCTTTTGCATATTTAATTATTGCATCCCATGATGCAGATTGGTTATCGTAGTTTATGTACTCAATACCATAGAAGTTGTTTATTACTGCATCATACAAAGTTTGCTTATCCCAAACATCTCCCCAACCAACTTTTACTGTATAATCATTTGGAAGTTGAGATATTGCTTCTTTAAATATAGAGACAACATTGGGGTCTGAACCCGAAAGACGAGAACTATTTGGGTTTCTTCTTAATTCATTTCCGCCTAATAGGTCTAGAGGTTTTTTGATATTTAAAAACACTTCATATTCGGGAACTGCTGCTTCGTTACTATAACTTCCAGCTACATAATCATTGCTTGAAAAGAATGTGTTTTCTCCAAATGTGTCAGTCTTGCTAGAATCTCCTCTGTACACAACTAATGGCTCTCCGTTCTCATCAACCACCTTTGAAACATCTTTAGCAATATTATCTAAAGTCACTTCATCTACACCACTATCTTTAATTTTCAAAAGTGCAAGTCTTTCCCAATCTCCAAACCATGCTTTAAATTCGGGAGTGCGTACCAAATGCCATTGCTCATGGGTCAAGTTGCTCGGTTTACCATTAGGGGCAAGATGCATTGACATATCCCCTCCTAAATGATATTCCCCTATTGGGTCTGAATCGTAAAATGTTCTATTATCAAACCCGCATCTATGACAAATGTACTTGTCGAATGCATCGGATTGATTAGTATTCCAATGCCACCCACAATTAACGCAAGTTATTTCTTGACCTAAATTGCCACCTCCCTCGTATTTTATGTTCGGTTTCACAACTTTATGAAATTCGTTAGTTTCATTATTTATGGCATACCCATTGTTGTGTAACCAATTTTTAATCATATCTATATCGGAGTAAATTGATTGTCTTGAATCTCTTGAAAAAGATGATTTATCAGCTAAATACCCAAAGATTACATCATTACCATTTTCATTTGCGTAGTTATCCAAATGATGCAAAAACTTTTTACCAATACCTTTTAGTCTTTCTTTGTCTATTACTATCAAGTTTTGAACGTACAATGGCTTATTTGCTTGTATCCCATACTCTTTTGCGTGTTCGGGTGTTGTTTCGTAAAATTTCAAATCCACAACCCCTTCTTCAATCAAACTTTTAAGTTGCCCATAAGGGTCAATTGAATCCAATATCGCACCCCTTTCCATAAGGTCATCATCTTGAACGTATGCAGCCTTTACTTTTGTGCCACCTTTCTTTAATAGGAACTTATTTACCCTTGCAAATGCCCATCCAGACCTTGACATACCTGGTCTATGTGAACTACTAAATGCACCCGCCCCCCTTCTAAATACGGCTTTTAATGCCCCTAAAGTAACTTTTCCGTTGGGATGCTTCTTATTATATTCATCCCTCTTATTTTCAAGGGTAGTAGTAATAGAATCGCTTAATTCTATACTTTTTGCGCTTTTGGCGGATGAGGCACTCCCTTTAGGATTAACCTTTGAACCCTTAATTTGGTCTTTTTTTGGGGATGGGGTTTGTGCTTCCGATTTTCTTCCACTACGCATAAATATATTTTTGGATTATTTATTTATAAAAATAAGATTTATCTTTGATTGTCAACAATATTTCATAACACTAAAATTATCTATCATGGGTGGTTTTCTTGACATCAAAGACCAAAACACTTTCCTCGGTGGTCAGAACGTACACAACCTTTTGATGATTGGACTTCTTGTCTACATCGTTTACAAGGTAAAGTAATCGCTTCTCTGCGGAGGCACACTTTGGCTTAAAACCCTATATTTCGAGAGATTTATAGGGTTTATTCTTTTACCAACTTGTTAATTGCCTTTATAAA
>Ga0181348_1000832_pt1 | contig 13438 bp, 16 predicted proteins | sample Su13VDMM110DN_FD_130092 | JGI IMG/M metagenome (GOLD analysis project Ga0181348, IMG submission 130092) | Freshwater viral communities from Lake Michigan, USA - Su13.VD.MM110.D.N | ecosystem: Environmental > Aquatic > Freshwater > Lake | place: USA: Michigan | collected 2013-07-16
AAACAAAAAAAGTGGTCCTAAGACCACTTTTTTATTTTTTAAATTGTTAATTAATTACTCAATAACTTCGTCAATTTTACTTTCCGATACTGCCGTTATTCTCCACTCATGAGTAAACCCCTCATATTTTTTTGTAACTTTTGCCTCAACATCTGTTACAGAATAACCTTTAACTAACTTCTCTTCTCTGATTTTTCTAATCTTACCTGTATTCTCATCAGGTAAATCATACTGAATTTTTGCAACAAAATACTTTTCTTCCATGTTTGTGTTTTTTTATTTTCCTAAAAAATCGTTTAATTTTTTCATTAAGTCAACTTCTTTTTCAACAACTCCATTATTTTGTTTGTATTTTTTTTCTTCGTCTAAATTTTCTTCGTACTTATCTCTATCTTCTGCATTTGAAAATAAGTAAGCTCCTGGTGTTGATGGAGATGACACTAAGTCAAAACAGATTAATTCAAAATCATCTTGTACTTCATTTCTTTCCCCAACTTTTTTAAGTGAACCAACCCCACGAGATGAAATCCCTAAAGTAACTCCTTGTCTCATTAAGTTTGCTGCTTGGTCTCCTTTAGTTGAAACAATCCCTCTTTCGTGAAACCCTGGTGAAGTTAATAATTTTAACTTACCCATTAAAATATTTTTATCCCACCATATATCAGTAATGATGTGGGCTACTCTATCTAAATCAATAAGAGATGATTCAGGGTGATTTAATTCAGAAGTTGATAAACCTTTAGCGATTGTTTGTTTGTAGTTATCTGCTTCTCTTTTAAGGATTCTTTCAGGGTATGACCTACCATTTCTGTTTGGTGTATCATATTTTTGTAGTACTGCGTAAAATTCAAATGGGTTTCTATAATCCATTTCTTTAGCTTCTTTCAAAACAATCTCATTGTGTTTCTCTTTAGGGGAAACCCAACCCGCATCTGTTTCAATTAAAATTCCGTGACCAGTCTCACTTGCCTCTAATATTCTTAACTTTTTCATTTAATCTTTTATGATAAATATGCGGTAATCAATAGTTTATTATTCATTAGTTTTTTTTGATGTTGAAAAATCAAAATATTTGTTTTGTAGTATGTTGTTTCTGAATACTGATTTTACAATTATTTTAATTGAATCTTTAATTTCAATTGATTTAAAATCTAATTCAGAGTTTGTGTATAGGTTGATTTCTAAATTAAAAAAAGATTTTTTTCCGTGAGAGATTCCACTAGTTCTAAGGTCTAAATCCACAATACTTTTATCTTGAAATAATTTAGTGTTTATTGAGTCATAGACAGAATGTTTTATTTCTCTTCCTAAATTAGAAACAATTCGGTTCCAATTATCATAATCTTCTTTTGGGGTTACCCATGATTGTATGTTTATGTAAACAGATTTTAGATTTTTAGAATCTACTGTACCGTAGACGGATTTAATTGGATTGTATAAATTTAACTTTACACTTTTTCCCTTTTTCATTAATTTTCATTATTATATGTGTTTATGTTCTACAAAAAAATAAGACATATATCTCAAATTGTCAAAATTTTTTTAAAACAACAAGATATTTGTATATTATATGATAATAGTAAAAATTAATAGTGGGGATAATATTGAAAGAGCATTAAAGACTCTTAAATCCAAAGTCATTAAGACAAAACAAAACCAAAAATTAAATCTGAGAAAAGAGTATACAAAAAAATCTGTACTTAAAAGAGCACAGATTTTAAAGGCAAAATATATTCAAAGTAAAAAAGATAATTTAGATTGATGATTCAAGATTTTTTAATCTTAAAAAATTCATTTGGTCAAACTTTTCATCTTTTAATTTATTAATTGTTTCAGAAATTCTTGTTTTAATTTCATTTTCTTCTTCTTTTTCTAATAATGTTTGAAGTTTAGAAATCGCACTTTCACGAATAACCTCAAACTTATCTTCCAAAACTTTAGTGTCTTCAGAAACAAGTTGTATAAATTCTTTTTTAGAATTTTCGTCTAAATTATCCAAATAATTTCTCAATGTTTGGTTAGCAATACTAACCATAGATTTTATAGGAATATTAATGGATTCTTTAACCGTATTAGGTTTAGAAGTAAGGGTAGAAACTATATTTTTTTTAGATTCAATTCTTTCTATTAAATTTAACTTTTGAGTATAAACTAATGTATCAATATCGTTATAACGGTTTTTAACCGATTCTGATATTGTTTTTGGTAATTTAATTGATGGTAAAACTTTTTGTAATAAAGAAATCCCTTCATCCAAAAATTCTTTGGCATCAGACTCACTTAACCCTTGAGGTGTACTCAATTGGTTGTATAGGTCATACGCTTTTGACATAGATTTATCATTCAAAACATTATGTTTGAACTCTCTCAATGTCTTCTTGAATTCCTTCTCATTTTTGTAGGATTCTAGCAGATTATTCTCAATAAAGGATTTAATTTTTCCAAAAGTCATTTTATTCATTTTCAAATAAATATTACGAATTTAATAACTTATCAAGTTCTTTTGAAATTTCTCCTAAAGAATCTTGTCCATGACCTAAGTTTATCATGGAAGCCCCCTCAATTAAATTGTTTTCTATCAAAATATTTAAGTCTTTTTTCTTAGATTCGGGTGCTAATTCAGGTTCCCCTGTTGGTGGTGGAGCTTCTCCTGCCGGTGGTGCTTCGGCTCCAAGGTCAGGTAATTCCTCTCCTCCCCCAAATGATGGTGGTGAACTTAATTCTTCAGTTCCTCCTGGTGTTGTTTCTGCACCTACTGATGGTGTTGCTCCTGTTGTACTTCCGTATAATTTATCAATATTATCAAATAATCCTGTTTTAGTAATAACGGTAGCGGTTGCTTTAAGTTCTTCACCAACGGCTCTTTCAATTCTTTGTTGTTGTAAATCTAAACGAACTTCTTCATCTGACCATCCAAAAATATGTTTCTTAGCCCATGTAGATGAGGTTGCTTGGATTCCATTTCCTGGGTCTGACACTAAATCTTTGTACAATAATACTTTTTCTTTCCAAACATCAATCTTTAATAAATCTGCTTGAGTAGATGGGTTTGTAAGACCGATAGTAAAGTTTGAAAGTTCATCTTCAAATCCTAATAAAAATAAATGAACAATAGCGATTTTATTTAACTCCGCTAACATACTCTTTTGGATTCTGTTAATTGTACGAGCGAATCTAATGTCTTGTAATGCCAAGTTTTTACCATCACCAACAACTTCTTCAAAACCTAAAAATGCTTTAGGTACACGAAGAGCGGTTAATAATTTCTTTTGGATATATTCAATATCGGCAATCTCTGATAAATTAGTTGCACCTGGTAAAGTAGTAATTGGGTCAGGAGCTGATGGGTCTCTAACAGGGATAAAATAATCTTGGTCAACCGCCATTTGGTTAAACCTCATATCAACATTACCTGTATTTTTATCAACAATTTGTTCTCTTTTAAATTTGTTTGCAACACGGTTTACGTATGCCTCAACATCATCATCATTCATATTACCCACAAAGACTTTGAACATTCTTCTCTCAGGAGCTCTTGATGTACGATAAATTAACATCGCATCTTCTGATAGTAATAATTGTTTCCAAATTCTTCTTGCCTTTTCTAACATTGAAGTTCCGTAAGGGAGTTTTCTATCGTCACCTAATAATCTAAAGTGAGCAATTTCCCATGATTGGAATTCCATGTTTTTATTCTTCCAAGTAAAATGAAGGGCTTTTTTGTCTTTCTCTAATTCTTGTGTTATATCAACTGATATTTTTGCACTAACCCCAACCTCATGTCTTTCAATTTCTATTGTTGGTAGTTGTTGTACCCCAACAATACCTTTTTCAGGGTCTAATTTTAAGTAAACAAAGTTATCACCATACTTACAAGTGTTTCTTGTCCACATTGGTAAGTTGGTATTAATATCTAAAGCATTGTTAAATAAATCGGCAAGTACTCCTTTAATTCTTTTTGATTCAGAATAAATTTGTAAGATGAATCCATCTTCATTTGTTGTTGTAGATTCTTCGGCGTATATGTCTAAGGCTGCTGAAATCTCAGGAGTGTATTCCATTGATTCATAATCATATTGTGCAGACAGTCTTGATGGTTCATAATATATTGCTTGTGAGTAAAGGTTATTTTCAACCTTAGCCCATTGGTTTGTTAAGTAAAAAGTTTGTTGTGCTTGTAATTTTTCTTTCTCGTATTCTTCTCTACTTTTTGTGCGTAAAAGTTCCTTCTTATCAAATGTGAAAGTAGGGTAATCTTGTCCTAAAAGTGAATTAGGTCCAAATGTTTGTGATAGTCTTTGCCAAACCGTCAGATTATTATTGTTTTCTGCCATAATGTAAATTTACTTATTACTCTGATAATATAAATACTTATCGTGAATGAAATAACCAAGAGTATTTTTCATAGTCGGCTCGGGATGGACCTTGATTTATTGGGAATTGTCTTCCCATTTGAGGAACAAGTGGATTAAAATATTCTGATGTGTTTTTATTCTCATTCATAACACTTGACCATGAATTTAACATCGCTTTGGTATGGTTCACAACTTTTTCTAAAGATTGGAAAGATTTCTCCGCAACGTATATTGCCATAGAAATACTCATGATACAATCATCATGATGATTTTTTTGGTGGTCAGGTCTACCATTAATGTAAACAAACGTATTCATCTCGTTATAAAGTCTACTTGAATAAATTCTAAATTTATGTCTCATAGATTCTTCAAACGATGCGATAATTTGAACCCTTTTATTGTTAAAGTTAATACCAGGTATCTTTTCGTTCATTTTAGGGTCAAATTTCCATTTGTTTGTTGTATCAACATTATCAACATACATTCCGGCTTGGTACCCCATTTCTTGCATTTTTCTAGCCGTCGCAACTCCCATACCTCCTGTTAAATCAACTACACAATAAGCATTGTACATTGTACCCCATTTATAGGCAATTTCCGCCAAAATATCTGGTGGTATTTTTCCAACATATTCTAAAACTTGTTCTCTTGCATCAAAATCAATAATTTGAATACAAGAAAAATCCTCAGAATCTCCACGAGATACATCAACACCCATAACATATTTATGACCATTAACAGGTTCTTTCCAAATCCAAAGTCCACCACCCATCATTTTTGCAATTGGGTCTTTAACTTGGTTTTTAGATATGTCTGTCATCATTTCAGAATCAAATACATTATCCCCTGAACCCAAAAAGTTACATTCTAACTCTTGAGCAACCTTACGTCTATCGTATTTTAATTTTTTAACCATTCCTTCAAACCAAGCAGAACATGGTTTGTATCCTTGCTCAACATAATCGGTTACTATTGAATGGTCCCTCTCGTATGGATTACTCATTGATAAATCAATGATTACCTCATCAAGGTTATATTCTTCTCTATTCAATAAAAAATGGACTAAATCGTTTGTTTTGACCATATACAAATCTTTTGTATATCTTGGGTCACGGTACCAAAACATTTCAGTAATTTTGAAATCATTCATTCCTCTCAATGATTGGTCATAGATTTCATAATAAATTGGGTCATATCCGTTTGGGGTGGATACTACAATTACCTTACCCCCTGTGGATAAGGATGCCATACAAGCCGCCCAAAAATCTCCGTCGGCTTCAATATACGCAGCCTCATCAAATATTAGAATGGTTGGGGTATAACCCCTCAAGGCATCTCTGGATGTTGCAACGGCTTTAACCTCACAACCATTTGTTAATTTAAAATGTCGTTGAGCATTTTTTTCCTGAGAAAATCCAACTCCAACCCAAGCAGGCCATTGTTCAGTAAATCCTCTAACCTTATTGGCCATCTCCATTGCTGTATCTAATTTGTTGGCAATGATTAGAATTTTTTCAGGTTTAGTTTTTTTGGCAAAAGCTATTTTTTTTGACGCCCAAGCGGCAGTAACTGTTGAAACCCCTGCCTGTCGGTACTTTAAGGCAACATTTTCATTGTGGTTATCGTAATCTTCTATAAGGGTTACTTGGTCTGGAAATAAGTCTAACGGAACGTATTTGGATACGGTGTTATCGTAAGTCTGTAAATAAGTACGAAGTGCATAAGGAGTATTCCTCAAACACTTCGTTACTTCTATCATTAATTGTTCTTTAGTCACAATATGGAGTTATTTAGGTCTTGATATACCTAAACTACCCAAGAAATCGTCTAAACCATCGTCATCGTCATCGTCACCATAATCGTCTGAATCAGAACCTTCTTCTTCTTGATAATTTTCAAAGTCACTTTTTAATTGTTGTGCTTCTCTCATTATCTCTTTGAATTTTGATGTTGCTCTTTTAACTTTTGATTCGTCTTGAGAAATGGCGTTTCCAATAATTTCTAAAAATTCTTGTGCTGGTATTTGGTACAATAATGTATGAAACCAGTTTATTAGTCCTTTATTTGAATCATCGTACATTTCATCAGGTAATGCAAACCTAAGTTTTTCTACAATTTCAGGACCTATTCTAAGTTGCATTGGCTCGTTAGATAATGTATCTACTTGACCTTGAACTTTTTGTCTTAATGAAGGGTCTTTAGGTAAACCGTGTCTTCCTTTAGCTTCTTCAAGACCTTTGATGATTTCATGACATAGGATTGGGAAAATCATACCTTCCGCAACAATTTTTGTGTCTGGTTTTTCTTCTTCACCTTCTTCTCCTTCATCACCGTCTTCATCATCGTTATTTTTTAACTCAACTTTTCCAGCAACTCCTTGCCCTGTTTGACTCATCATTTCAATCATTTGTTCCATAGTAAAATATAGGAAATCATTGATTGACATAATCCCCAAATAATCTCTGTAAAGAGATGGGTCAATTGCATCTAATCTTGCTTTAATATCAGGTTTTTGAAAAAGGTAATGTCCTTTTTTTGCTGCTCCCTGAATAATGGCATTAATAATATTTCTTTTGTGTTTTTCTAATTCAAGAAGTTCTTCGTCAGTTAAATCTTCAACATCAAATGATGGAATTTCTGGTTTTTCGTCTTCTTCTTCTTCTTCGTCTTCTTCATCTTCAGGATTCATTCTAAAATTACCCGTATCAATAGGTTGTCTATTAAGTAATGCTTCAATTTCATACCAATCAGCAGGAATTTCAGTTTCTTCTAAAGCTGCTTCTTTAGCCAACTCTTCTAACTCTTCTCTATGAGCAGCTTCAATTCTCATAATACCAGGAAGTTTTCTCATCATTTCTTGATAAACCATTCCTTGAACTTGTTGAGAACTTAAATCATCTATTCCTGTAACCTCACTTAACTTTTCGGCAACTTTTTGAAATCTATTACTAATTAATCTTTGAACATCTTCCACACCTTTTTTCATGGCAGGATTTTGAGCGTATAAACTTTCAGGACTAGCCAATTTTCTTTCTAAGTTTGGGTCCATTCTTTCGGGTCTATCTCCGTATTCTATCTGTTCTTTAATCTTATTTGCCATTTTATTTTTGTAGGAGGTTTAATATTACATCAATTACTTTATCTTTTGTTTCTTCTGCTGATGGTTTTTTTGCCTTAGGGGCAGGATTCTCACCAGGGTTAGGATTTTTTCCAGGGTGTGCAGGTCTTTGTGGTTTTGTACCAGGTTTTGTTGTTGGTTTTGTAGGTGCGGTTTTTGTATCCTCACCCACTTCATTTTTTTTCTTTTCCGCCTTTGGTGCAGGATTCTCACCATGGTTAGGATTTTTTCCAGGGTGCGCAGGTTTTTGTGGTTTTGTACCAGGTTTTGTTGTTGGACTTGTTTTTGGTTTTGTAGGTGCGGTTTCAGTACCTGAACTTTTACCAAACGATTGTAAATGTTTAGTTGCAAAATTTTCTCCTTCCGAAAGATATTTTACTAAATCTCCTTTTGTAATTCTTGGTGGTAAGTTTTTTTCTACTATTTTCATAATTTGATTTTCAATGAACAAAGATACAGGATTTTTTCCTTCTCCCAACTGTTTTTTTACAGATTGTACACATCTTTCAAATTTTCTTGTTCTTTTAGGACCAACTTGTGCGTGACATATAGCCCATGGGTTTGGTTGTCCTGGTTTAAGGTCTGCTTCACTTTCAAACATACCCATACCGTCATCTCCACCACCAAATCCATCATCACTAGATGGACCGTCGTCATTTCCAACACTATTACCTGCGTAAGGGTCAAAACCACTATCTTTTTCCGCAGAATCATCTAAATTGTCATCTTCCTCTAATTCTGACTCGTTTGGAGTCGCAACAACATCTCCTGTTGGAGTTTTCATTACATTATACCCTTTTGGTGATGGTGGTAAATTTCCACCGTCTTGTCCAACTTTATAACTTTTTTTAGTAGGTATTTCTTCAACTTGTTCCCCTAAAAATAATTTTTTATGCAGGATATTAATTTGAGATTCATCTAATTTACTAACCGTTTTAGACGATAATCCTTTCTCAATAAGTTCTAATGCTTTTTTATTAATTTTCATAAATTACTTTCTTTTCAAATTCTAAAATTAAATCTCTTTCATAGAGTTTATCTTTTATTTGTTGTTCGGTCATTCCGAATCTAAAAACCATACGATTTTGTCCGTTTTCTTCATCGGGCTCCCAGGCTAATGCAACAACATCGTCAATTGCATCTATCATAGAAAAAAAATCGGAGTTCTGAATCAATTCCAATTTTATATCAGTATTTCTCAGAACTCCTACTTTATTAATATATTTTAATTCAGGTGGACTTGGATAACCATTAGATGGTTTACTTTCCCAAGATTCGCCCCACACATCAAGACTATCTGAGAAAATGAATTCGTAAAGATTATCTCCCTTATAGTTAGGTCCTAATCCATTTACGTATATCAAATTACTCATAGATTACAAAATTTGTCCTTTAGGTGTTATTCTTACTTGTTTTCCTTTATTTTCAAATACTAAATTATCTTTATTGGTTTTACCAACAATTTTTGCTGAAGAATTTTTTTCTAAAAATTTTTGAGAAGCTAATTCTTGTTCAATAGTTTCAGTCAATTTAACAACCTCACCCATTTTTTTTCTAACTTCAGAAATTTTTGTTAAATTTTTATTAGCATTTTTTTCTCTATTTTCTAAAATTTCTTTTTTAGAAACTTCAAAATATTTTGACAACACTTTGTCAACTTTAGATTCTCCAAAAATATGGTCTAATATCGCACCATTTCCAAAATCATCTTCTTCATCCACTTCACCTTCCATTGGAATGTCCATGTCAGATTGGATATCTTCAACTTCAGTATCATCGGTAAAATCTTCACCATCCATATCGTCTTCTTGACCAAATTCACCAGTTTCATCTTCTTCAAATTTATCAATAATATCATCTTTATCTTCTTCACTTAAAGAACTTAACTCTAAAGATGAAATAACCATATTGATTACATATTTGATATCTTCAGAAGTCATTCCTTCTTCGTTTTCTAATGTTCTAATTTTTTGAGTTAACTTACCTGTAAGTTTTTGAATTGTTTTAAAAGTAACAACATCGTCATCCCCACTTGGTTCTTCAATGTCAATATCATCATTAACATCAACGTCTCCTTCAGGACCCATTTCTTCAGAATCAATATCCATGTTAAAATCATCTTCTCCTCCTAAATCAGCAGTTGGAGATGCAGGTAATTCAGGTGCAGGAACTGCTGGTGGTGCCATTGGTGGTGCCATTGGTGGTGCCATTACAGGTGCAGGTTTTGGAGTTTTTAATGTGAATTTTTTTTGTTCACCAAACATTGAAACTTCAGTCTCATTTTCATTAATCCTATTTAATTCACCGGCAACAAGATTTAATCTTTTTAATGCTTGTGAATATGACGAATAATATTTTCTATTTTTCATCGGCTCCATATAATCGGTTTCTGATTCTGAAATAGTTCTTTTTAGAATATATCCTTGTCTTTCTTTTACGATTTCATAGTTATTACCATCGGCTAAAGTTCTGTTATATTCAGTTTTTGCGGTCTCATTTATTCTACCGGGAATTACCTCTTTAAAACGAGCGATTTCCATCATTCTATTTATTTTATCTTGACCTTGAAGTTTTTCACTTCCAATTGGTTTTAAATCTGCCATGTTATGATTTATTTATTATTTAATTATTTAATCCGTTGAAACCTCCAATGGTAATTGCGTTTAATTGTTGAACTGGTATTCCCTCATTATTTGTAAATATTGGGTGAGGCGCGTATGCTCCACTAAAATCAGCACTACCACCACTAAAGCTTCCTAAAATTTCCAAAGTATATGCGTATTGTTGGTCCGCTGAAAATCCTGTAAACGCGTATGTTGGTGTTGGTGAAGGAGTCACTGCAGGTGTATTTGCCGGTGTTCCTGTTGGTGTATTTGTTGGGGTTTTTGTTGGTGTTGCAGTGTTAGTAGATGTTACATTAGGAGTACCTGTTTGAGTCGGTGTATTTGTTGGAGTTTTAGTTTGAGTCGGTGTATTTGTTGGAGTTTTAGTTTGAGTCGGTGTATTTGTTGGAGTTTTAGTTTGAGTTGCAGTATTCGTTGGTGTTTGTGTATTAGTCGGTGTATTTGTAGGTGTTTTAGTTTGAGTTGGTGTAGGTGTTTGAGTTTGCGTTGGAGTTTTAGTTTGAGTCGGTGTTTGAGTTTGAGTTTGTGTTTGAGTAGGCGTATTTGTAGGTGTTTTAGTTTGTGTTTGAGTAGGTGTTGAAGTTACTGTTGAAGTCACCGATGGTGTCGGTGTATTACTTGCAGTATTAGTTGGCGTTGCCGTTGGTGTTGGAGTTGGTAATGGACATGACCCTATTGAAACATAATAACCATCACCATTAATAATTGTTATTTCTGTAGAACAAACCACCAATGTTTGATAAGCTTGTACTTGTACTGTATTTATAAATCCGTCACAGTCTTTATAAATAAAAGTTGTATTACCAGTTCCACCATATAAGTTATATGTTTTACAAACATTAGGAGTGTTACTTGGTGTTACCGATATAGTTGGTGTATTACTTGGTGTTGCAGTATTAGTTGCAGTGTTAGTTGGTGTTTGAGTTTGAGTTGATGTATTAGTTGGAGTTGGTGTTTTAGTTTGTGTAGGAGTACTAGTTGAAGTATTAGTTGGTGTTTGAGTCGGAGTTGGTGTTTTAGTTGAAGTGTTAGTTGGTGTTTGAGTTTGAGTTTGTGTTGGAGTTGAAGTATTAGTAGTTGTAACGGTAGGCGTTGCAGTATTAGTAGTTGTAACGGTAGGCGTTGCAGTATTAGTAGTTGTAACGGTAGGTGTTGGTGTAACAACCGCTTGACAAGTTACACAATCACCATAATCAATTGATATAGTTAATACAGTGTCAGTACCTGTGTTAGGTTCTGCGTTGTCAATGATATCATAACATCCAGGTGTTGTACCACCAGTAAATGTTAAATAATAATTTCCATTAACTGCAGGTAACGATGAGCTATCAAAATCAATTAATTTTGCTGGTCCGCCTGTACAAGCGCCTATAAGATATGTAACTAAAGCCATTTAAGTTTTTTTCTTTATAAATATATGATTATTTACATTTAGTAAGTAATATTTATTAGTCTTCCATTTTTCTCTCAATAGAAAGTTCTTTATCTACGACATTATTTGCCTTATCAAATAGTTTTTGAATATGACCAGACCTTCGTAAAAATTTAAAAACTAAATTTTCATAAGACAATTCTCCTTCTTTTTCAAGACCCGATTGTCTATATTCTTTTAATTTGTTTTTAATTTCATCTAAAGTTTTTTGTTCATCAGACTCAAGAGCTTTATCAATTTTTTCAGTCCAATTTTTAATTTTATTTGATAACAAATCTTTATCTATTTCTATTTTAAATTGTTTTGGTTTGGTAACCCAATCATTATTCATTATTGAATAAACTCCTGACGCGTAGTGAGATTCTTCGGAATCTTGTGCATATAATTCAACATCATACCCAAATATTTTAATATTATGCTTATCGTTGAAAACTTGTTTTTTTAAATTAAATAATTCTTTGTATAATTCAGAATCATCTTCGTATTGTTGTATGTCAACAATGATATGAAGGTCAAAGTCTGAAAATTCAGACCAATTAAAGTTCGCTAAAGAACCTGTAAGTACGACATCTTCAACAAATACGTCATCGCCAAGATATTCAATAAATTCATCGGCAATACGTTCAAGAGCCTTTCTAACCTTAGGAACCATAGTTGCTTTGTCAGGGTCATTGGAATTTTCCCAAACTTTTGGGTTTAAAGTCTTCTTAATTGAAAAACTATTAAGTATTTGTTGGAAGTTGCTCATCCTTTATAAATACTACAGTTTCTTATACTTGTACTTTTTTGAGATATCTGTTGTAAAATGTTTTCCTTGAGACTCGGATTTTCTAAATGCAGTGTAGACTTGATGTGGTACAGACTCATATTCATATCTCTGCCCATTGTTAAATTCTACAATTAAACTACTTGTTTCAGTATCGTATTCTGTTTTTCTAATGTTTGACGATTTGATTTCATTAATAATCTTCGTCCCTTTGATTTCCTCTTTTGTAATTGCCATTTTTTAGTGGTGTTATTTCATCTATTTTAGATAGTATTGGTTTTAAATATTCATTAAATTCTTCTCCATCTATTTCTAAACCATAATCTTTTACTTGTTGAAGTAAATCTTTTAATTCATTACTAAAATTTTGGTGAAGAGACATTAATTGAGGTGAATAATATGGAGGTTTTTCTAAATCCCTCTCACTCCATCCTTCCGATTGAAAATATCGTCTCATCTTAACATATATTTCAATTATTCGTTGTAGCCCTACACTACTATTTAAAAAATTTTCAAATGGTTTCATTTTAATAAATATAAAACCCCCACCGTTTGGTGAGGGTCTAACATTACTTTTTCAAGTTTTTCAACTTGTCCCTAAGTTCAATTGACTTTTCAAAGTTTTGTTCTTTAATAGATTCTCTCAATTCTAACTCAAGTTTATCAATAACCTTCTTGTTTGATTCTAATTTTTTAATTGAATCTCTAAGTTTAACGGCAGATTCAAAATCTTCATTTTCAATTGCGACATTTAATTGAGATTGTAATTTCTCAAATTCATTTGATGGTCTTGATTCTTTAGGGTCATTACTCCAATAATGTGTAGTGACTTTAATTGAGCCGTCTTCGGATGTTCTGGTTTTTGTTTTCCATTCACCAGTGTTTAGGTTTAATTGTTCAAACATATCGTCAAAGGATTTGAACAGGTCGTTAAAGTTTTTTCTGTTTCCAAACATAATTTATTTTTTTTATTTAATTTTATTACTTACCTTTGTGGTATTCAAATAATATACCAAATTAAATAATATGTCAATATGTCATACCAAAAATATTTATCTGACAATTTGACAATTAATTTGGATAAGTATAATATTTGTTATTACTTTGTAAAAAATTAGAAATATATGAACGACTTAATGGACG
>Ga0181348_1000837_pt1 | contig 13408 bp, 19 predicted proteins | sample Su13VDMM110DN_FD_130092 | JGI IMG/M metagenome (GOLD analysis project Ga0181348, IMG submission 130092) | Freshwater viral communities from Lake Michigan, USA - Su13.VD.MM110.D.N | ecosystem: Environmental > Aquatic > Freshwater > Lake | place: USA: Michigan | collected 2013-07-16
CCGCCAGCCCGGTCATGTCAGGTGGCAACGACGCTATAGCCGTGATGGTGACCACAAAGAACGCCGCATAGGCCACAAGGATGATGGCCGCGATGGTGATAAGTTGTATCATTGTTTTCCTCCCAACGTGACCAGCGTGGCACATGCTGTACGCCAACTTTTTGCAACATTTGGTAGGTAATAATTGCCCTCAATAGATGATGCCATGCGGTCCCCAATCTTTTTCATGTCCTCTACTGCCTTACGAATATCGGCGGGATTGATGGCAGGAAGGGCGCTACCTTTGGCAAGTTTAACAAGCTTTGCTTCTGCCTTCTGCGCCCGCCTGTGCATCCGCTGAAAGCTTATTTGCATGTCAACAATTTCATCTTCCCGGGCAGTTCTGGTCATCGCCTCTTCTTCTGCCACCTGTTTCCAGATCGCCACATATAACCGCAGTTCTTCTTCGTTGGTCATTCCCTCCCCCTCCATGCAGTCCCGGCGGCTTCTTCCCCGCCCTCCAGTTCAGCCAGCAAAGTTAAATCGTTGATGTGATCGTGCAGTTCTTCTGCGTCCACGCCTGTGGACAGTATGTAGCGGAGGATGTCACGCACGGTGTGATCGTCGGTGAAGGTGGTGACAGGGTTGCCATCTGTGTCTTCTGTTTTAATAGGCTCGCGCCGAACTTCACTCATTCATCGCACCCCTTCTCACGATAGAAGATGTGGTTGCCCCACATCCCAATGACTTGCATATACTCCGCCCAGTACGGCTCGCTGTCACGGGTGTGGTAGTAGGTTGCACCCATGCAAAACTCGCAGCCGTATAGCAGCGTTTCGTTGGCAATGATCTGTGCCTCTAACCAAGCCACAGTGTCTTTCGGCTTGTCGCTCTTGCCGTCATGGGTCCAGCTAAACTGGCCCTTCTCCCAGACCACAGCACAGACTTCTTTTGGAAAGCCCGTCTCGTAGACGCGCTCCATAGTGACTTCGGCTATCATCTTCTGCCCATCATAGTCCTCGCCACGCCCTTCGAAGTAGACGTTAAGTGCGAGGCAGGTTGCTGCCGCTGCGGTGACGATCATTTCTGCACACAGACCCCATAGGCAACGTGAAAATTGGTATTAACCCGTTCTTCGATTGCAGCCAAAGCCTTCTGGCAGTTTTCAAGGCTGGTGAAATCGTAGCTTGCGCTGCTCGTTGCATGGGAGCCATGCGTTATCAGGATTAAGACGTAGATCATTTGTCCAGCCTCCCGTAGGTGATGTTCTTCTGCGCCCTGATGTTGCTGTTGGACCACGTCCAGCATTCGCCAGTCTCATCTTGGAAACACACCCAATTGAGATTGTGTTCGATGCCATAGTCCACAAGGACATGGGCCAAGGCCGACCCCTTTGGGGTATCCACTGGTATCGGGGGGTTCAGTTGGATCATCATTTTTCAGTCTCCTGTGGTTGGTTGTGGGATAACCCATAAACAGGTTATCCCGATGCGTCAAGTGGAGTGAATAAGTTTATACCGTGTGGTGACGCGCTTGTTGTACTTGTGGACGGAAGTTTCCATGGAAATCTTCTTGCCGTTTGCCAGCATGGTAAGGGCCGCTTCAATGTCTGGGCGCTTATACTTGCGCTCCAGACGCCGCATGATCACGCCTGCCGTCTCACCATCCGGCCCATCGACCATCTGCAAGAGGGTCATCACCAGCGCCTTCTCTGGGTCAGCCTTCTCGTTGTCGTTCGCCAGCACCAGCCGCATCTTGCTCTGGATGTCGCGCCGGATCAGCGCATAGGCCCAGCGCACATGCTCCACCGTGCGGACACCCTCTGGCACCGCAAGGATTAGGCTGACCTTGGACACTTGTTCGTACCCGCGCAGGGGCAGGGCCTCCAGCCCGGTGCTTTCCTTATGCTCGTAGGCCATCTGGTCGAACAGGTCCACGATGTTGTCCAGCATCTCTGCGGCTTCCGCCGTGGTTGGGATTTCCACCCTGTCCCCGTAATGCTCGACCCGACGGCTATGGCCCGCCGTTGCATCGTACGTTCCACCCGTTGCCAGATGCTGCATGGTAAGCTTCAGGGCCTCGGGCATGGGCAACTTCTTCCACCCCTTCTTGGTCGCGGGGGTGGTATCCTGTTCGATGCACAGGATCGCCCGCCCGATAAACCCGGTGGTCGCGCTTTCAAAGTTCACAAGCTCGTTGAAGTTCTTCTCGGTCGTGTACCCGGTCATGGCGAGGAACGGGCGGTCGATCCCAGCGTCCAGCGTGTCCAACTGGTAGATGATCGCCTTCTGCCGGGCGACGAAGTTGGGCTTCTCGCCGTGTTCTTCGATGGCCTTTTCCACCTGCGTCAGTTCCTTCAGCAAGTGCCCACGGATGTCTTCCTTTAGATCGCCCGATACCATCAGCCTGCCGTCCGCCTTAGAATAGGCCGACATCAACAGGCCGACCACGCCCTCCAGATAGGACGCGCCGCTCTTCTTGGCACCGCTGATCTTCTGGAACAAAAACCCCACCTCATCCATCATATATGCCGCCATCTGGTGCCGGGTGAGGTTGCGGGCAATCTCTTGCTCGGACTTGATGGTGCCATGCACCGCCGCCGACAGCGCACAGGCCTCCAGCACCTCGGCGGTTGCCCCCAAGATGCCGTCCTTGCCGCTGCCCGATCCGGCGACGTTAAAGACGAACAGGTTGGTCGTGGCGCGATCCCGGTCGTCTCGGTAGTGCAGGCCAAACGCCACCCCCATCGCCCAGATCGCCGACATGGCGGCAAGGGCTTCCCGTTTGCGTCTGGTGCGGCTTTCGATCCACGTCGCAAGCTTCCCCGCAAACCCCGGGGGGCGGAGGGGGTCGAACGAACTGGTGTCGATGGCCTTTGGTGCCAGATACTCTTCCGGCGTCTCAAACGTGAATTCCTTCCCGGGCGTGAAGGTAACGGGCTGGATATACCCACCCTCCTCGGCGTAATGAACCAAGGTGCCAAGGGTCACGGGGTTGGCCGACCTACCGAACGAGTGCCACTTTGCGTTCATTTCGTCGGGGTCGTACTTCGCCGATTGCTGGGACCACCGATCCCAAAGGTCAAACGCAGCACCCCCCGTCGCATGGTGCAGGGACATCCCGATCTTGACCCAGACCTCGTAATCGTCAAACCCTCGGACATGGGCCAGCATCTCGGCCAGTTCCAGTTCGTTGACATCCACCGTCTTGCCGCCCAGATCGGCCCGGTGGCGCTCTGGCACCCGTAACAGGTCCAGCAACGCATCCGGCACCATGTCAATGTCCTCGGGCGACCCGTACGCGATCTGGTAAGGCCGCCCGCTGGCGTGTTGTGATCCCGGCCCAACGACAAAAGACGCGCCGGATTTGAAATCCAGCCCGGGGTAATCGGACAGCCTGCCCACCAGCGCCACGCCCAACGGGACGCGGAAATAGTAGTGCTTGGAACCGCCGCCCGATCCTGTGTTGACGATCAGGCCTGATCCGGCCACCTCGGGCACCGCCGCAAGCAACTTCATCAGGCTGGCCACGCCACCGTTGCGGGCGTCCACGTCAACGACAAGGAGTTCCCGACACGCAATGCCGTAGCCCGTGTTGAACTGGCCCATCTCGACCATGGTATCCAATTGCTCTTCGGACCAGTGGGGTGTGTGTTGCCAATTTGACACACGCGGATGCTTGAACAGAGATTTCTCTGGGCAGTTGGGATTTCCGCATTCGCATTTCCCGTTCCCGTCGCGGCCATACAGCCCGAAAACGCGAAATCCAGCCTCCCATACAATGCGGTATTCCATGCTCAGACCTTTTCGCCAAACAGGTATTTCTCCAGTTTTTCGATTGTGGTCAGCGAAAACTTCTGGTCCCCGTCCTTGGCAATGTTCCTCACGGTGTTGACGTGAAGTCCAGTGGCGTCCGCCACCTTGGAATGGACCCGATCCTTCAGTGCCTCACGCACACGGGCGATCTGATCTGCAATGGCGTCTCGGATGTTTGTTACTTTTGTCATGTTGAGGTTGTTCCTTTCGCGAACATAGCCTGTTGACATTCGCACAAGTGGCGTCTAGGGTCAATGGCGTTGGAAAAGGAGACAACAGAATGTCTGTGTTAGACCAAATTGCGAAACCTAAGCCACGGCCCCTCGCCGTGACCATCATCGGTGAGGCTGGGTTGGGGAAAACATCCCTAGCCGCTTGCTTCCCCAAGCCGATCTTCATCCGGGCCGAGGATGGCCTTAAGTCGATCACCAACAGCCCCATGCCCGACGCCTTCCCGGTCCTGACCTCGGTCGAAGACCTGTGGCCGCAGCTTTGGGCGCTGGCCAAGGAGGTACACCAGTACGAAACGCTGGTGGTGGACACGGTGTCAACGCTGGACACGCTGTTCACCGATTGGGTTGTGGAAACCGACCCGAACAAACCCAAGAGCATCAACCAAGCGTTGGGCGGGTGGGGCGCTGGCACCAATATGGTGGCATCCCAACACCGCCGTCTGCGTAAGGGCTGCGATTACCTCTTGGACCGTGGCATGAACGTCGTGTTCCTGTCCCACGCCGACACCACGACCGTGTCGCCGCCCGACGGCAACCAGTACACCAAGTACACGATGCGGATGCACGAAAAGTCGATGCAGCCCTATGTGGACAACGTTGATCTGGTGGGGTTCCTGCGCCTTGAAATTTTCACCAAGGGCGACGGCGATGTGAAAAAAGCTTTCTCCACCGGGGATCGCCAACTGGTGTGCCACGCCATGGCCGCCAATGTTTCGAAAAACCGTTTCGGGATAACCGAACCCATAGAGGTCAAGCCGGGGATCAACCCGCTGTCCGCGTATCTGCTTAAAGGAGAGAAGAAGTGAGCGATAACTGGTTAAACAACATCCTCGGCCTGTCCGATGGTACCACAGTCAAGGCCGCCGACGGGGAATACGAATCCCCCAAGGGAAGCGTTGGGTTCAGCCTGTTCCCCGATGGCACCTCGGTCAAGGCCGCGATTGACGAAGCAAAGTGGAGCAAGGACACGAACGGTCGTGAACGTCTGTCCTTGCGCTGGGCCGTCATCGCGCCGGAAGAGTACGCCAACCGCAAGGTGTTCCAGACCCTCTGGATCAAGGGCGTTGACCCGTACGAACTGGAAAAGAACGGGGAAGACAAGGCCATCGCGAAGCGTGACCGTCAGCGCATGATGTTTGGTGCCATTGACACCAACGCTGGGGGAAAGTTGACCGAACTTATTACCAATAGCGTTGAGATCAAGGACGAACACTTGATGACGCACCTGACCAACAAGCCGATGGTGATCCGCATCGACAAGATGGTGCCGAAGACTGGTGACCCCCGCAACTATGTGGCCAAGGTATCGCCAAAGAACGCCGCCGTCTCGACCCCTGAAGAGATCGCCAAGGGCAAGGCCGAGGATGTTGGTGCCAGCAAGAAGGCGTCTAACCGCATCGTTGACGATGAAATTCCCTTCTAAGAAAACTGGGAGGGGCCTCGGTCCCTCCCGACACCCCAACCGCAAAGAGTGAGACACATGGAACAAAGATCACCAGAATGGTTTGCAGCCCGCAAGGGGCGCGTCACCGGGTCAATGGTGGGGGCCATCCTTGGCCTAGACCCCAACACCTCCCGCGATGAGGCGATGCGCCGGATGGTGCGCGCCTATCAGGGGCTGCCGTCAGAATTTGAGGGCAACATCGCCACATCGTGGGGCACCAACCACGAGACAGAGGCCCGCGAGGCTTTCGAATACCATCAGGGCGTACAGGTAGCCCCCGCCTCGTTTGTGGTACACCCCATGCGGTCTTGGATCGGCGCAAGCCCTGACGGGTACATTTCAAACCACGCCCTACTTGAAATCAAATGCCCCTATGGCCTGCGTGACAAGCCCAAGCCCGCGCCGTTCAAGTCCATCAAAGAACAGCCGCACTATTACGCCCAGATGCAAATCCAGATGTACTGCACCGACCGTGTGGCTTGTTATTTTTGGCAGTGGACCCCGAACGACCACAGCCTTGAAATTGTTGATTACGATCCAGTGTGGGTTGGGGAAAACGTGGTTAAACTTGAAGAATTTTACCACAAATTTTTGGAGACTTGCGAAGATGCCATGCCAGAGCCGGAAGAAAAGCTTGAGATCGACAGTATAGGCCACCGTTATATGATTGCAGAGTACGATCTACTCACCAAGCAGATCAAAGATGCTGAAGACCGCAAGAAAGAAATCTTGGACAGTCTGGTGTTTGAGACTGCGGGCGAGGATGCCGTGGTCTGCGGGCGCAAGCTTACGCTGGTGCATCGGGCTGGCAGTGTGTCCTACGCCAAGGCCATCAAAGAACTTGCCCCCGACGCCGATCTAGAAAAGTGGCGCGGCGAACCCTCAACCTACTGGACCCTGAAATAAAGGAGAACGATGATGAACATGAACCAAACCTTCAAGAAGACCCTGTATGAACAGCACTCCGAAGTTTTCGAAACGTTCAGGGATAAATGGCCGTATATCTATCTCGCCACAACCATCTGCTATGACATAAAGCAGCTTGACGCCATTGTCGGTTCCAGGCGCGGTGGCGCTTCTTACCATTGGCTGAAAGGCAAGCCCGCCAGTTTACGTTCGGAGCGTAACGCAAGGTTGTATTTTGAAAACCTCAACCACCCGCCCGTGCAACCCAAGCTTGACCTGCAACTTGTCCCCGAGGGCGCACCCGCACCCGAACCCGTGGCAGTTGTTGCAAAGCCCGAACCCCTGACTTTCATGGTCGATGTTCCAGCCGAATACATGGAAAAATGGCAGGCGCTTGTGGACATCATCCAGAAGAGAGGGTGCAAGGTTGCCGCATTCTGAAACGTCGCTGGAAGACCAATTGCAACGCCAGATCAACATCAACCTTCAATTGCGGCGGCAGCTAGAAACTGCCCGCCGCGACGCTGTCGAATACTGCGCCAAGTTCTGCGAGGGTCATTTGGCTCAATACAAGAGCGATGGCATTGTTCTTGTCCCGGTAAAATATTCGTGGATGGGAAGAGGTTTTGCCAAAGGCTTGCGGGGGATCATCGGGAGGTGACGCACTTAGGGGATTGACGGCACACAGATATGTGTTAAAACACACAAAACAGATGTGAGAGTAAGCCATGACCCTGCGCCCTTACCAGCAAGAAGCCCACGACGCGATCATCGCGTGGATCAAGAAGAACACGCTCCCGTGCTGCATTGAAGCGGCCACGGGGGCGGGTAAATCCCACATCATCGCGGCAGTGGCCGATACCATCAACGCCATGTCGGGCGGGAAGCACGTCCTGTGCCTTGCCCCCAGCGCGGAATTGGTAACCCAGAACGCCGAAAAGTTCCGCTTGACGGGCGAAAAGTGTTCTATATTCTCGGCAACCGTTGGGGAAAAAAGCCTGCGCCACCCCGTGGTGTTTGGGACGCCCGGCACCGTCATCAATTCCATCAAGCGTTTTGGCAGCCAGTTTGCTGCGGTGGTTGTTGATGAATGCCATGGCATCACCCCCACGGTCAAAAGCATCATTGAGGAGATGAAGAAGGTCAGCCCCAACCTGCGCGTGATCGGCCTGTCCGCCACGCCCTACCGCATGGGCACCGGGTACATCTTCGGGTTCTGGCCGAACGGCAAGCCCGTGCTGGAAAGCAAAACCAAGAACCCCTATTTTGAGGCCTGCGTGTACCGCATCCAAGCCCACACGCTGATCGAACAGGGGTTCCTGACCAAGCCCACCATCGGGCACATCGCCGTGGACGGTTATCAGACGCTGGACATGGAGCTAAATTCCCGTGGCCAGTTTGACATGATCGCCATTGACCGCGCTTACCACGGGCAGGGCCGCAAGACCTCGGCTATCATGGCCGACGTGGTATCTCAGGCAAAGTTTCTCCGTGGCGTGATGGTCTTTGCCGCCACGGTTCGCCATGCCAAGGAATGCTTGGAAAGCTTGCCCCCCGACATGTCCGCCTTAGTGACGGGGGAAACCCCCAAGAAGGAACGTGACGCGATCATCAAGTCCTTCAAGGCGGGCAAGATCAAATACATCGTCAATGTCTCGGTCCTGACAACCGGGTTTGACGCCGCGCATGTGGAACTGATCGCGATCCTGCGGGCCACCGAAAGCGTGGGATTGTTGCAGCAGATCATCGGTCGCGGCCTTCGCATTGAAGAATTCAAGGAAACCTGCGTGATCCTAGATTACGCCGAGAACCTGCCCCGGCACTGCCCCGATGGTGACGTGTTCAACCCAAAGATTGAGGTCACCCAAGGGGACAAGGAAGAAAGTTCCATCATCTGTGTTTGCCCCCGGTGCAGCACGGAGAATGAATTCACGCCCCGGCCCAACAAGTCGGAATATCCCATCGACGAAAACGGATATTTCGTGGACGGCGACGGCAACCAGATTGAAACCGAATGGGGCGGGATGCCCGCGCATTATGGCCGCCGCTGTGGGGCCAAGACCACCATTGCCGGGGATCGCATCCAATGCACCTACCGCTGGACGTTCAAACCCTGCCCCCATTGCGAGGCCGAGAACGACATTTCTGCGCGGTACTGCACCTCCTGCAAGGAAGAGATCATCAACCCGAACGACAAGCTGCGGCTTGAATTTAAGGCGATGAAGAAAGACCCAACGCGCAAGCAGACCGATAACGTTGTCACATGGGACAAGCGCAGCCACATTGCCCGCAGCGGCAAGGAAACGTGGAAGATCGACGTGGTGACGGAATATCGGTCGTTTTCGTACTGGATTATGAAGAAACCGACCAACAGCTATGGCACCAGTGACTTGACAGCGATGGAGGCATTGGGCGATGAAAAGCCCAAGACCATTACTTATCAACTGAACCCCGAAACGACGTACTATCGCGTCTTCGGTTATAACAGGCCCGCTGATGCACCTCCCCAATGACATCCGAATTTTTGGCGATCTGAACTACCGTGGGGCCTGCCCAAAGGAAGCTTTGGAGCAGGTCACTTTCTTTAACCGCCTCCGCCGCGAGTATCCCGACACGCTGGGACTGATCGCGTTCCACGTCCGCAACGAGGGCAAGCGCGACCACCTGACAGCCGCCACGCACAAGGCCGAGGGCATGACCACAGGCGCACCCGACATCGTCATCCCCGGCGCTCCCACGTTCATCTGTGAGCTTAAGCGCCGCGACCACACCCAGTCGGAGCTTCGCACGGCACAGCTTGCCTACCTGCGGGCCGCACAGGCCGCTGGGTGCTATGTTTGCGTTGCCCTAGGGGTAGACGCAGCTTGGGAGGCCCTACATGCCTATATGGCACGGTAGGCGGCCCAGCGACCGCATACAGGCTGTGCTGATGGGCAAGGCGGAACTGGCTGACGAAGACCCCGCGATCCAGTCTGTGTGCAGCAAATACATTTATGATGGCGCAAAGGCTATTCTTGGGCTAAAAACCAAGGATGCGCGTCGTGCGGCACTGGATCGGGCACCCGCCCTGATCCGGCCCCATCTGGAACGCGAAATTATGAGGTTATTCCGTCGATGAGATTACTGATTACGATGAACATGCCCTCACGCAAGGGCGAACTGGTCCACCAAGTGATCTGCGAATACCCCGTCAGCAGCATAGAAGAGCTTTTGGAAGACCTGAACGAACGCGATTTCATCATTGCGGAAGAGTTCTACCGCAAGCCCGACAACGCGGGGTTCTACAGCGTTGGCTTGATGTTGCTGAACACCATGCACATCGGCAAGATCAAGGCCGACAGGGAAGCTTAGGCTTCAAGTGTGCCTGTAGCCCCAACATCTACTGCCGCCACAGCAAGCGTTTGCTCAACCCAATAGCGCAGCGGGGAGTACATCGCCGCAATGCCTTCTATAGTTTCGCCTTCCCACGGCATCCGCGCGCCGACGGTCATCGTGCCGTATTTTTCCGACGTGTAGACGATGAGCATCGTCTTCGTGTCGGGATAAACCTCAGTGACTTCGTAAGTGATCATGTTATTGCCCCTAATCTTGATCCGAATGCTATCCAAGTGATATTTGCGTTGCCAGACAAGCACGCGCCCGCTGCGCCGCCTGATCCGTTTGATCCCAAGTAGTTACTATCCCCACTTCCACTCGACCCCCCAGCCGCGCCGCCAGCTACGCCCATGCTGCCACCATTGCCATTCCCTCCGCCCTGAACGCTGTTCCTAGTGGTCTGCCTAACACCGCCATTGCCACCCGCCCCTGCGGTAGTAGCGCCGCCCGCTGTTCCTGCGACTGCCACTGTATTCCCTGCGTTATCCGTGCCGCCAGAACCAGACCCCGCTGCCCCAGCGCCGCCAGCGCCCGCACCGCCGCCACCGCCACCGCCTGATGTGTAGCAATAATAGGTATTTTCTTGTTGGCCGTAAGTGCCTGTTGTATATGCTGCACCGCCACCGCCTCCACCGCCGCCACCGCCACCTATGACGCCAGAGGTGTTGTTGATGGAGACTGCCGACGAAACCAAGAGCGCCCGCCCGCCTGGCGCGCCAGCGGTTCCCGCTGCCTGTGCGGATGCACTATCTACTCCTGATCCACCGCTACCGCCCAAGCCGCCTTTGCCAACAATGGTCCCGTTATTGACCAGCGTGACGCCCCCTGCCCAAGCGCCGTTTATTGTCAGTGCGTCCGTTGCTGTCGAACTGGAAGATATAACCACGCCTGTTTCAATAGTGGCGACGACTGGGATCGTCTGGTTCCAGCCTGCCGCGATAGCCGCTGTCCGCAAGTTTACGTTTGCGGCGTTGGCGGAGATGCTAAAAGTAAAATTATATGTCTTGCCCTGAAGGTCGCTCATGCTAATCGCGCCACTTGCCACACCAGCTAAGGAGCGGACAGCGGCGTCATTCAAACTGATAAGAGCCGTGGCAGACAGAGTAAGCTCTGTGTTCACCTGAGATAATGAGATCGTTCCACTTGGTAAGGTCATGTAATGGTTCCGTAGGCCGTGACGTTGCTAGTTACGGTCAGGTTGCCACTGCTGTCCAAGCGCATTTTATTGACGCCGTTATAGGCAAAAGTCAGGTTTGTTCCCGATGCGATAACGGTCCAGCTTTGCGTTCCACCTGTAATTGTGATCGTTCCAGAAGTTGTCGGGGCCGACATGATTGGGCTGGTCAAAGATGTTTCGGTATAAACGTTGGTGCCGTCCGAATATGCCGTGGCGTTGTATCCTGTTGGCACCACAACCGTTGTGCCAGCCGCTGCCGTGCGAAACGTCAGCGTGAAAGCCCCCGTTGTTCCGTTGATAAGCAGCCATTGGCCGCCAACACCCGATGGCACCTGATAGATCAGGTTGGCCGACAACACCCCAGAAAATATGATGATTAGGTTCTGATAGTCCGCTGCGGCGAGGGTTTGCGTGGTGGTTAGACCCGTAACCGTCTTAGTCACATTACCGCCAAATGCGCTGTCAATAATTCCAAAGTTAGCATTCAGGGGTGTGTCCCAGTTTAGAGAGCCGTTGGCGGGTTCTGAAAGGCTCTTGTTGGTCGTGGTCATCAAATGCTCCTGTTCGCAACTTTTAGGGCGTAGGCCACCGCGTCATCGCTCTGGTTCAGCAGCGGTTCGGTTTTGGCGCTCCATCCCTTCTTAGCACGTTCTGCGGCCTTGACCAACTGGTCTGCCGCATGTTCGTGGGAAGACACGCGGCCACCGCGTTTGTAGGGGGCGAGGCGCTCAATGTAGTTCCCGGTTTCGGTTATCGCAGCGGGTGCGGTTATGGGGGCAATAGGAACGTCACCATAGATGCCCTGCCTGCGCGATATGTTTTGACCTAATTGCGTACCAAGCTTGCTGTTCTTGGCAGCGTTATAGGCAGCACGGCCAAGCAAGGACAGCCCGGCTGTTCCGGCACCAATAAGCGCAGGCTTTAAACCAAATCCCATTCCGATAGATGAAATCCCGCCGCTTAGAAGGCCGCCACCGCCAGTGACAAGCCAGCCTATGACCTTTTGCATGGCGTCAGCAGTGGGTCTGATGCCGTTTTGGATCAGATAGTTCTTTGCAAGCTCGGAAACCTTTAGCATGGAACCCGGGTTACCCGTCGCCGAAGAAATGGTTGCCACCATGCGCTTCGGGTCCACAAGGCCACTATCTCCAAAAGATTGCTCAATGATCTTCATCCGAGCAAATCTGTCATTGGCCGCCTTTAGCGCGTCGGCAGTATCTGCACCAGCGGACCTTGCGAACATGGCATCCAGTTCATCGCGGGCCTTGTTTGCATCATCAACAAGTTGACGCGACACTGGACGTGCGCCCGATATGATGTCGTTCAGGTCTTGGCGGATTAAGTGCAGGTCTTTCCCAAACATGTTCCCATAGATTGGTGGCGGCAAACCGAAGTCGGTTCGGATTTGGCGTAGCCTAGAAATGTCGTTTAAAGTTGGTTGGATGTTTGCATTTTCGTAAATGCTTCCAATGCCCTTCCCCACCGCATCAAGTTCTTCGGAAAAGGTTTTCTTCATGTTGTCTGGCGTCAACACGTCGCCGTAGCCGTACTTAGCCGAGGTGGTGCCGTCGATGCCGACATTATCCAGCATATGGCGGGTGAACATCTCATCCTGCTTGCCGTGGATCGCAGCAAGGCGTGGGTTAGCGGCTTCCCGTGCGTATGCGGCTTCCCTCTGGATGCCAGCGGGGTGAAATGGGGCTGCGGTTGTTTCGATGCCAAGGTTGTTAAGCTCGGTCAGGTCATTAAGGCGGTCAGATGCACCCGGCAACGGTTTCGCCCCGATCCGGCCTACCCGGCTTACGCCAGCGGGGGCAAGCATTTCCGCAGCGATCCGCGCCCCAGTGCCATACGCCTCCGGGTTTTCAAGTTGAAGCTTTGTGGCCAGCGCCGTTCCAGCGGGTTCCGCCACCATGCCCGCAACAGCGGGGGCGGCTGCGCCATAGATCAAAGCTTCGGGAAGCGTAGCGCCACCTGTCAATACCGCAGCCGCAGCGGCAGGAATAAAGGAGCCAACCCGGGCAACACCTTTTTCGACAAGGTTCTTGGGTTCATATTCGCTTTCGCCCATCGTCAGCTTTGCCATTGCGTTCTTAGTTGGCGTGTAGAGATCGGGCATCTCTTCGCTGCTTTTTAGGAACGAAAGCCAAGACGGAAGATAGGTGTCAATTGCCTTGTCTATGTTTTTGGTCTTCAGCATTTCCGGCATGTAAGGGTCAATGAACTTGTCCGCTTTTCCGGCCAAGTTTATCGTTGCTGACGGAGCGTTCACAAGCGCAGGAACCCCTTCGCCAAGGACGCCGCGTGTTGCCGAACGCAGTACCCCAATTACGGGATCACCCCCCATATCAACGGGCCGTGGGTTGTTGGTCGAAGAAAAGATCGAATTGCTCGGCGGAAGGTCTTCCGTTCCGGGCACAGATCTGTATGTTCTTGGCGGCGTTGATTCAGCAGCGGGAGGGTTGACCGGCTGTGCGGA
>Ga0181348_1000839_pt1 | contig 13407 bp, 17 predicted proteins | sample Su13VDMM110DN_FD_130092 | JGI IMG/M metagenome (GOLD analysis project Ga0181348, IMG submission 130092) | Freshwater viral communities from Lake Michigan, USA - Su13.VD.MM110.D.N | ecosystem: Environmental > Aquatic > Freshwater > Lake | place: USA: Michigan | collected 2013-07-16
TACGTTACCAATTGCCGTTGAATTGATGCCGGGCGTAGCTCCTCCACTAATTGAAAAAATACCTGTGTTGGCAAAGTTAAACGACACTGTCTGAGAGAGAGAGCCATTTGGAACTAGCACGATGCTGCTATTAGTTCCAATCGCTGTGTCAGTCCAGTTTTCTGCGGCAGAAAAATTAATAAATCCAGATGCCCCTGCCGAGTATCCTGTTGCTCTATAACCAAACGCGGCAACAGAAAAAATTTGGTCACCCGAAAGAATTGCAGACTTTGCTGCATTAGACGTATTAGCTCGCCGCCCAACTAAAACAGGGATTCCTGCAAATGTGTCTAACACTATTCTTGCGTTTGTGCTATCCGCACCACCAACGTGAAAAACGGTAGTTGCTGGCCCCGCCGTCAACGCGCTTGTGTTAGAATTAAATACGCCAGTCGTCGCCGCCACCGTGCTAGGTGTGGTGGCACCCAGCGTGCCGTTTAGCGCACCTCCTGTAATAGTGGGGCTAGTGAGCGTTTTATTCGTCAGGGTGTCTGTCGTGGCGCGGCCAACTAGCGTATCCGTAGCGTCTGGCAGCGAAAGCGTTCTGTCCACGGTCTGCGTGCTGCTCAGCATCGTGCGCGTGTTTGTCGTGCCACCCGCAGCGTTGAACATGAGCCGCTTGGTTTCGTCTACACCATCGGTGACGTTAACGTAGCCGCTTGCGCCCTTGGCGACCAAATGCAGTCCAATAGAAGCGTCCCCACCTGTGGCTGAGATGTGGACGGCGTTGCCTGTCGCGGCGTTCTCAATCGTCACTTGATTAACGGCTGATGCAATCGAAGCTAACTTTAACGTGGCGTTAGTCGATGCGTCGTTAATTTGGGCAATCACTGGGGTCGTGATTGTCGGTGAGCCTGACAGCACTACGTTGGTTGTGCCTGTCGAGGTTGTGACGCCGGTGCCGCCGTTGGCGACTGGCAAGGCCGTGCCAGAATATGTCATGGCCAACGTGCCGGCGCCTGTAATAGGACTGCCAGAAATTGAGAATACGCTTGGCACCGTAGCGGCTACGCTTGTCACCGTTCCGCCAGACGAGGGAGAGCTATTGGTAACCGTAAAGCTAGGATAGGTTCCGCTGACAGAAATTCCTGTGCCGGCAGCAATGGCCACGGTCTGGTCGGGTGCGCTGTTGGTAATGGTCAGCGTCCCGCTAGTGGTAATTGGACTACCGCTTACCGTAATTCCTGTGCCAGCGGTGGCCGCGACAGATGTCACCGTCCCGCCAGCATCAGCAACGAAGCTAACATTGGTTCCGTCGCTTTGCAGGTTCTTGCCGGTTGCACCAACTTGACTCGGCAACAAAGCATTGAGCGCAGCTTGCGCCGTAATTTGACCTGTGCCGCCCTTCGTAATCGGAACCGTGTCAGATAAAGTAGAACCAGCAGCCGTTACTGTGATCGCAGCGGTTCCGTCAAAGTTTACTCCGTTGATTGCGCGTGCAGTTTGTAGCTGAGTGGCACTCCCGGCGTTACCTGTGATTGTGGTCTGGTCTCCAGTGTTGGCATTAGAAATTGAGGCAGTCCCAGTGACGGCCAAGGTCGGCGTGGAAGAGCCAGAGACCACCACAGAATTTACTGAGGTCGGCGTGATGGCGCCTAGAGCCAGTGTAATCGCCGGGGTCGTTGTTGACGTTGCCACGGAACCGCTCACGCCGTTGGCCGTCGTCACCGACACGCTTGTTACGCTGCCGACACCGACAGCCTGCCAGGATGTGGTCGTGCCGCTAGTCTGAAGCACCTTGCCAGCGTTTCCGCTCTGAGTTGGTAGGATGTCATTGAGATCCGTAGCAACCCAAGTTGCGTCAGCACGCAAGAATTTCTTGGCAGCGGCAGAACCAGCCGTAGGAGGCGGAACTAGACCCTTTGATCCACCTGTGCCACTGTCGGCCACCATCTCTGGCAGCATGGCTGTTACTTGAGCCGTTGACAAGTCTTGGGGGATGCCAGTGCCTGACGTGCGACCCTTGACAGTAGGTCCAACCATGTTGGCCAACTTGTCGTTTGTTACAACGGAATTGGCTAACGTGGTTGTCAGCGTGCCTGTCGAGGCCGGCGCCGTAACGTCTCCCACTATGGTGATGGCTTGGTCGCCCGTGTTCGTATTAGAAAGATTTGACCCGCTGATCGTACCCGAGGCCACAATCGACGTTGGCGTGATGGCACCTAAACTTAAGGCAATCGTCCCGCTGGACGTGATGGGACCACCGGAAGAATTAATCCCATTGGCGCCCGACACGTTTATGCTCGTCACGGTCCCCGCACCCGCGATGGCCAGAATCTGCGCTACCGTTGCTCGCTTATTGGCCGACGTGTTGCCATCGACCATGACCGTGAAGTCATTCGTGTTGACGGTTGTAGCCGGCGTGAGCTGTGAAATTTTAAGATCGGTAGACATTACTCAACAATGATTTTGCCACCGTCCTCTAAGAGGATTCGGTAGCCGGTTTCCTGTTTCAAAAAAGAAAAGAAGCGAGGAATTCTTCTTAACTGATTTAACAAAACGCGCATTGGCGTTTATTAGTCCGCAAACGGAGACACGATCACGCGAGCCGCGCCAGAATTTTGAATGAACTTGGCAAAGATTGCCTGATTGCGCGACCAGAAATCACGATATCCAGCCGCATAGCTGTGTCCATTGGTGGCGCTTGGTGTGCTGCCATCAAAGGTGACGTACACGCTGGCCGTCTTGACCTCAAACAGCATATACAAGCTGTCGATGTCGAAATTGTTGGTGAAGCTGACAGCACTTGTGCTGACGGCGATTTCTTGCAGCGTCTGGCCTTGGTGTGGCTTAGGCTGAAGGTTTGAGACTTTGGTATTTGCTGCCATGATGTTTTAGTTAGTAGGTGAAGACGGAAAGACGACGAACTTGCCCCTCTGCGCGAAGGAGTTTATCAGCCTCATATTGTTTAGTTGTTTCAGCATCCGATTCAGCAGCCATAGCCTGCTCGTACTGACCCTCACCGCGAAGGTAGTCTGCAAGACATGAACGGACAAGGTACTCGCCAGTGAAGTCTGGAATTTCAATGATCGACCAGTTCGCTGCATTAGAAAAAGGCGACTGGCCTGCTGTTGTAGCAATGAGGCAAGTATAGAAGTTACCCGCCGGCTGCTTACCAGAGTCTGGCTGAAACGATCCGCTGTTGGTGGACGTATCAAAATAGATCTGCGAGCCAACTGAGTAGGTTGCGGTTGCGCTGTACGCATCGCCAAATAGAGCAGGCCGCTTGATACTGTACTCGATGAAGATCGGGTCTGCCGCCTCCATGATATTAATGTACCGCGCCGTGCTATCGTTATAGAGAAAATATTTAACGAGCCGCGCCCTTGTGTTTAGGCGTGGATCGCTGTTGTAAACAGATAAAACTTCGTCCGCATCGACCGGAAGTGTTACCGTTCTGACCCCGTTTGCGTCCGTGTTGACGGTCTCGCCAGGAGGCGTGCTTGTACGAATAAGATCGGGCCACGTCTGAGCCTCCCAGATCCTCTTGAGACGGCCATTGGACAGGTCTCTGAACATGGCAAAGTCTTGCGATGTAATATTGGCACGATCAAGCCCCGTCAATTGACAGAACCGATAGAGAAGTAGACCGTAGTTGACCGTGAGCATTAAGAAGTTGGTCGCCCGAATTGATCGAAAATTGTCATGGAGGATTCGCTGGTAGATTTACCATATCCAACCATGAGCTTTGTTCTGCCGCCCTTTACCTCTAGATCGTTATCTTTGAGATAGTTTTTAAGAAATGTTTCGTCCTTCCAGCAGTCATAGCCTAAGCGTTGACCCCAGTAATGGAACGATGAAGCAGGGATTCGGGCGCGTAGACGACCTACGCCATCTACGCCCCGATGATAACCCTTAGCACCGACAGAGAGCTTCTTGGCTTCGACTCTGCCGAGCAATTTTTCCCGATGCCACCCCCGCTTGAATTCTTCAAGCATTGGCTTGACTAACTCAGTGGGGATGTTCGCTAACATTAGGAAGTGAAGTCGAACTTGCCGAAGGCGAGAGGATTCTTCACGACGAGACCAGCAACGGCCTCGATGAGACGCGCAGGACCGCCACCGTAATCGGGGAGATCACGAACCTCTGGGAGGCTCGAGTAGCGGATTTCAACCAAGTCCATCGGGATGACGTAGCCCTTGTAGTTAGGGGCAAACGCATCAGGATGCAGGCGAATGCGACCGAAGTCACCCTCGAACACATCAACGCTGGAGACGTAAGCATCAGCACCGGCCTCGCGGCTGAATGTGCGGATCGTGCTGGCTGCAATCGCACCAGTCGCGGCAGCAGTCGTGCCGGTGGTGAAGAGCAGGTTTGTGAAGGCACGCTTAACTTGGCTCGAGACGATGCCATCATAGTCGCGATATGTGCCAGTATTATTCCAGATTGAAGACAGCATATCCTGAGCCATTGACTCGTCGAGAGTCGATGTGGCGGCAGACCCGCCCTTGATGCTGCCCGAAGGAGTACGGAAAGCCGCAGGAACAGCAGGAACGCTGCCGCCGCTTGTGCTTACCCAAGAACCCATAGCCTTTGTGAGGTACGGGACCGTGCCGTTGTCGGCTTGGCCATCGTTAGCGGACAGAAAAGTGCTTTCCATATCGCGCTTGAGGGCGACAATGCCCTTGGCGACCATGCCAGCAAGTTCATCGCGTAGGCCCGCAACGACGGAAACATCCACCGAGAGGGGCGACACGCGAACTGGGCGACGGAATACCTGTACATAGTTGGCCAGAACAGCGCGGCCAGAATTAAGATTCTGGTAGTCGCCGCTGGTCACGTCTGTACCGTCAACCGTGCCAGTTGTAACAGCGGCGGGGAAGTTATCCGCCTGCCACTGCATGTATGTGTTGCCCGGCTTGCTTCCTTTCGGAGACATGGAAACAAAGGGCGTATCTTTAGCATCCACTAGGCTGATATAGTCAGCTAGGTCTTCGCGTTTACCAATTTGTGAGCGTTCGTATAATTGAGCCATTGTAGTAATTCCTAAATATTACAAGAACGAGGAGAGAAGCACCTTCTTGAGCGATTCCTGTGATGGCGACTTACGCATAGCAGCGGACGCCTCCTGTGACCGTGCGCTATCTTTGCTGATAGGCGCAGGAACAGATGCTGGTTTGTTCGGCTGCGATGGTGCTTTTTTTACCACCGCTTTTGTTGCCGCCTGCTTCTGCTTGGAGTAGTCTGCTTCGCGTACCTGAGCACCCTTCATATAGTCCCCAATAAACAATTTGTAATCGGGAAACTTTCTGACCTCGGGAAATGCTTGCAAGATATTTTGAGCTTGGTTGTATTCGCGAGAAGTTTTGTCCTTCCACCAGTTATATGTACTGTCAACTTGTGGTTCAAGTTGTGTCCTCGTATGCACATATTGCAGTTGTCGGGGAAGGTGCTCTTCGAGAGCATCTACAGCATTTAACCTTATACGGCGGACTTCCTCCGAACTGTACTCCAATTCCTTACCTTGTTGGTCAGTAATTGTAGCACCGTCTGGATTCTCTTCCGCCCACCGACGCACACGTCTGGCCTGAGCGATCTCTGCTTCCACTGCTGATTGTGTGTCAAGGTGGAGATAGGGATTGCCTGGGACTGGCGCAATAGCCGGTTGGGTGACAGGATTAGACTCGAGTCTCTGTTTGAGGGCCACGGTCTCGCTTTCGAGTGTCTTGAGTTTCTCTTCCAACTCACGCTTTGCAGCAGAAAGTTTTGAGAGTTTCTTCTTAACACCCTTGGGGAGTTCGTGGATTTCCTCTTCGGAGCCATCTTCGGATTCGCTGTTGTCAGCGTCTTCGACGTCTTGAGAAAGATCTTTTTTGTCTTCGGTCGGTTCGGTATTTACCGGACTCTCCTCGGACGTTATTTCCTCCGTTGTTTCCTCGTCTGTTTTATCAGACTTGGCAGGCTTGGAAGTTTCCTGCTCCGATGGTTCGGACATCAGAGATCCTCGAATCAGCGCAGTGAGCTTTGCTTCATCGAGTTGACCGAACTTTTCTGCTACTGGGGTTTTCAATGGTGTGTCGGAGGTCGTCCCAGTTGCCGCCGCCGTTGATTCTTGAACTGTGCTATCTTGCATGGTGTTTTTGTGGTCACCAGGATGACCGATGCAAAGTTGCTCAGGGGCGCAACTAGGAAAGCCCGTTGTGCTATATAACCTACAAAAGTTTTTCCGCGCAATAGGCGGACATGATATTGCTTAACTCACACCATGTTCGCCCATGTTTAGTTAGCATCACAGACCTTGCGACTGCCGCGCCTGATCGCGCAGTTGCGCCAACAATAACTTGAAGTCATTGAGCGCCTCTGCGCGACCGGATGCGTGGATGCGATCCTCGCCGATGGTTTCGCGAGATATGGCCGTCTCAGTTTCGATTGCCACAGACTCGTCAAGGACGCCCATGACGGCATCCCAAGTTGCATTGGTTCCCGTGAAACCGAATCCCTCGACTAGTTTTGGTTGTATCATTGCTGCTGGCCTTGAACGGGAGCGACCCCGATCCGTCCGATTTGTTTATTCTGTTGCTGCGATTGCGACATCTGAAGGTTCTTGACGTAGTTCTCAAGCAACTGCTTGAACTGCGGATCTCCCTGCGCGGCCTGCTGCGCCTTCGGGTTGGCCTTAATGATTTGCTCCGTGTACTGCAACTTCATCGCTGCCGTTGGATCGTTCTCGGTGTAGAGTGCCTCGTTGCCCAACATCATCAGGCCAATGTCAGACTGAACTTGGCGGAACATCTGCTGGCTGGCGCCCTCCTTGTTGATGAGGATCTCGGAGGCGGCATCTGGCGCAATTGCACCGACGAGCAGCTTGACGAGTTTGTTGCGATCAATCTCTCCGCCGGCGTCCAGAGGAACGACAAACTGAGAAATCGATTGTAGCTTCTTCATCACATATTCATTGTCGAGGTCGCGGACATCAAACTTCAAGATGAAGTCAAACTGACCTGCGATCTCGCTGATGCGCTTCGGCAGTGGTTGGCCAGCGATGCGGACAATCTCTTCCTCGGTCATGTACTGGCAGCAGAGCTGGAACATCTGCGAGAAGACCTCGGACCATGTGCAGAACCAGTTGTTGAGCATCTTCTGCTGTAGCACCTGAGTCTTGACCGCGGGAACCGATGCGTGCGTGAGGCCAAAGTAGTTGGCGTGACGTGCGTCCACCATGTCGATGACGGTCTTGGCCTCCATGATGGAAGCAGACGGCGGTGGCATCCAGCTAAAGTCGTCGGACTGCGTGACCGGAACCTGCACGCCGGGACCGATCTTGTTGATCTGTCCAACTCGTTTCTTGACTAGCAGCGGTGGCATCGTCGTGAACGCGGTGCGGTCACGAATGGAATCGTGTTGGGCCTTGATCTCTTCCTGATCTGTCATGCCAAGCTCTGACACGCCACGGCTCGCAATGATTGAGCGGCGCAGGCGTTCCGAGCGATACTCAACGAACGGGTACTTGCCGTGCGCGTAGTCGAGCAGTTCGTGTTTGGCGTACAGGTCGCTCTCGACCATGCTGGAGAATACCGTGTAGTAGATGCCTGGGACGCCCTTGTCGTTTAGCTGGCGGCTGTATGCGTGGACAACCTCGATCAAGTGATCGGTGCGCAGGATGCCCACAGGATTAATGTCAGGTGGTGCGATGCTGGCGAAGTCATTGGTCAGCCAGAACTGGCGACCCTGAGTTGTTGCCGCGGCCTCAACAAAATCCTCGTCCCAGCCCTCATCGTTAATCTTGGCGCGAAGTTCGACCTCTGTCATGAACTCGCGGCGGAAGATAACACGGGCGCGTTGCAGGTCGGTCGTCTCGGGCGGCAGTGCGATCTCGGAGAACGGACGGAGCGCGGTAACGCTCGGCAGATTCTTCTGCACATACTCTTCCTCGTACTCGGCCTCGCCGGTCGTGCGTAGGTCGCGCACAAACTTCTTCGCGTCAGAAATCTTCATGTCAGGCAAGAGCAGCGTGATGATCTCGGCTGCTTGGCCCTCGCTGGCCTCGTCCATAATCATCTGTGGGATGGTCGCAAGGATGCTGTTAGGATCGCGCTGTGCAGCCTGCTGTGCAATCTGCGCGACTTCCTGCATCGTGATCGGCTGCATACGCGAAGAGATCTTCTGATCCCAGCAGACGTGAGCGACAGACCATCCGTACTGGTGCGTGTACTGCGCCATGAGTTCGGCCTCACGCTCTAGCTCAACCTTCAGCTTATTCTCGCGGAGCCACGTCATCAGCGACGTTGCGGCAGCGGCTGGCGATGCGTCCTGCACGTCGATGCCGGCGACCTTAATGGTAGCACGCTCGAAGCCGGTCGTGAGTGTGGCCACCAGCTCATTGATCGTGGAGTCAACGAGGCGGATGCGAACGTCAGAGGCGCCCTCGAACGGGAACACTTGGTCGCCCTCGCCCTTGAGGTTAGACCACTTCTTGCCGTCGTCAGACTGCCCAGGCCAGCGAGCGTAGCGGATTGAGTCCGAGTTATCGAAGCGCACATTGTTGTTGCCGTTGTAGAGGCTGCGCTGAAATTCACGCGCCAGATAAATTACGTCAGGCGTGTCGCTCGCGTTAACGAGACCATCCTGACCGGGATTGTTAGGTGATACTTTGTAGTCCATTATTGTGGTGTTTGATTGTTGGGTGTAAATTCTACGCCGATATGTTTAAGAACTTCGGCGCGGAAAAATCTGTGGGTGCCGCCCAGCGTCTTGTAGGTGCGCAGCTTGTTCTCTCTGCGCAGACGATCGAAGTACTTCTCGTCAAGTCCGGTGAGAAGACTGGCCTGCTTGCGGTTTAGTAAAATTGGAAATTGTTCGCTCATTAGTAGGAACCGCCGCCGGCAACGGCGAATGCGGTGTTGTTGTGGTGTTGTGGGTCCATGACGGCCAGATAGCGCAGGCAGTCGATTGGGTCCTTGCTTGCGCCCTTGTCGCCGTCCTCGCCGGTCCACTCCCTCAAAGAATAAATTAAGTTCTCGCAGTCGGATGAGACGTAGAGATTTGGTTCGTTCTCTGCCGTCCTTGGCAGGTTCTGATTCCAAGAGAGCCAGTCATTGATCAGGCCAACGCCCTCGTCGATGCGGACGCCGGCGGCTGGCTCAAACCACATACCATCGTTGCCCTCGCTCTCGTCGCCGAGCAGGTCAATCATGGACGTGCCGCCATCCTTACCCGCGGCTTGGGTGGCGCCGGCGCGTGGGTCGATGTAGCGCGCAAAGATCTTCTCCTTGCCCTCCAAGTCTCGGATCAGTTGCTTGTAGTCAGACGTGCCGCGGCCTGCGCCGTTCTTCTGCCCGATGCCCATCTTGCCGTCCTTCTTCTCACCCGGCAGCGTCCACTCGCCCACCATCATATCGGGCCACTCACGGTAAATAAATTTGCGGCCTAAGCTATCAACGCGCAGCCAGAGCATAAACCAATTTCTGGCGCCGGCGGGGTCGACCACCATGTAGTTGGTCACGTCGCTAGTCGGAACCTTGTCAGGAGAAATTACATTGGCCTCGGAGAACTTTGGGAACTGTGAACCTGTCAGCGAGTCCGCCCATCCGTAGGCGCGGATCTTTAGCTCGTAGTCGCCGCGGCCATCCAGCGTGCGCTTCATCACATTCCAGTCCGAGTAAGGATTGAGGTCAGAGTGAAACCAGCAGATGCCAGAGTGGCGACCGTGCGCCTTCGCGGTGTAAGGCATTGCGCCCTTGGGCAGGCCCGGCACGTTGATCTTGTTCGGCAGCAGCTCGGCCTTCCTGGCCTTAAGGAATTTGCACCCCGAGACGTACTCCTTGACGACAGGAGTGAACCCTGTGACCGGCGTGAACGTCACGATCAGCAGACCGTTGCGTGTTACCAGCCGGTAGCGCAGCGTCTCGATCCAGTCCAGCGGCACCAACTCATCGCACCAGATCATGTCGCACTCGCCGCCCTCGATCACGCGCTTGTCCTGCGCATAGTTCATAAAGAACGCCTGCGACTTATTGGGCAGCACAAAAGAATTCTCCGAGAACCCATTCTTCTGGGTGTAGGCCACGTTGGTGATCTTTGTCTTACGGGCAGCCTTATACTCAGGCGGTAAATATTTCCATATTATAGGTTGCTGCATCTGAATCGATGACTGGTTCGTAGTGTGCAGGCACCACACGCGGGACTCGGGCTTTGCGACCAGCAAATTAACGGCACGCTTCGCCGCCCACTCGGTCTTGCCGGCTCGGTTTCCGCCCATAATCAGCACGTCGCGGTACTTGGTCAGCAGCTCGTCCGCCACCTTCCAGTGCGACGGCTCGTACCCGTGACGGTACGGATCTTGTTTCTCGGCCACGATCTTGTCCTCACGCAACTGCAACCTGAGTGCCGTCTCCTCCGCACCATGCTCCGCCACCATGCGCTTGATGTCTTCCAGCGTGGGGCTGGGCATCACCGGGTGCGGTGTCGGGACATAGCCCAGTAGCTTGCTGTCGTTATCAATCATTTCTTTGCCTTCCTGCGAGCCTTGCGGCGGTGGGACTGCGCAGATGCGACCGGCTCAATTCCGATGCTCGCGTGGTAAGCCTCAACGTCACCCTCTGGCCAGCCCAGCTTACCGCTCGGCATCCACTCGTTGATGTACGCCTCCTTCTCGGCCTCAAAGACCGAATTAAACTTGAGCAGCTCCTCAAGGTTCATCTTGGGCTTATTGATCTGCACCGCCTTGACGGCCAAATCGACCGCGTAGTTATCCAAGCACTCGGCAAGGTAGCCCAGCGGCTTTGACACAAATAAAATAATTCTAGCCCAAATAAACATTAGCTGTGATTTCATGGTATAAATATTTCGCGGTGGTCGGTGGCCTCTAGGCAGGTATCAAACTTGAAGACCGAGTAGGGGATGCCCTCCTGATCCGACATCTCGATGGCGTCCTCACGCGCATCCTCAAAGCTGTTGTAGTGGCGGAGGCGTCCACCCACAAAGTGAAAGCTCACGTCATCGTCGGCGTGCAGCGTGTCAGGCTCTGGCTTGAGTTGGGTTGGCAGGATGATGTAGATCATGACGGTGTAGTTAATCTGTTTTATCGACTGAGCTAAAGAATGGCCGCTCCCTCGTAAGTTCGCACTCGTAGTGATCGTTCGTGGACCTATCCTGCCAGACCACCTGATAGAACATCGAGTTGCCGGGACGGTAGATTATGCCAATCACGACGCCGGGGCTTTCCTCGGTGCGGTGAAAGATCAGGTCACCCAGCGCAAACTTTGGGATGTCGGCCTGCATCAGTCGTACATGGAGCGCATATCCTTGGAGTACTTAATTTTCTCCTTAACGTACTTGGTCTTCGCGCTGCCCTTCAGACCAATCGTCTTCTCGTACCGAGCCTCGTCACGTTCGTGAGCCATCGACTCGGCCATCTTGCTGGGTGGTTTTTCTCTATAATTATTGTAGTTATCTTTCATGTTTGGTAACGGTTAATCTAAATTGTTCGGACGCACGCCACTCCTGGCCCACTCGTAGCAGAGCAAATATCCGTGCGCGTCGATTATGTTGTCGGGCTTCGCCGTGTGGACCTCTCGGCACAGCTTCAGACCCACCATCATCAGGATGGCTTCCTGCGCAGTAATGTCCCGCTTCAGTGCCGGCGCCAGCAGGCCAGACCATACCTTCGCCACCTTCGTGTAGTCATCCACCGGATCTCCGTAGGTCGCGTTGCGATCACCCAGAACTAACTGCGATGCTGTGGTTGCGTGATTCATAGGATTACCAACGCCCAGGCGCCCGAGGTTGCCGCGCAGAGACCAAGATGTGCTCGTAGGTCCGCACCGGTATCACCATGCCAATCGCGAAGCCCACCGCATTCTTTACGCGACAGATCACCTCGCGATCATTCCAGCGCACCCTGATCGCCTTGCGGTTCGCGAACGCATTCCCAATCACCACCGCCTCCTCCTCCGTCCACCAGCCCGGACGGCCCTTCGTGAGGATCAGCCCGTTCGCTGAGATCTTGGGAATCATGCCGTTCGCCAGCCACTTCTGCACCACCGGAGCCTCCTTGGGAATCTCAGTGCTGATCAGCTTCTCCATCTTTGTCAGCCCAGCCTCCGTGTAGCACACCGCCTTCGGCCTCGCGCTGTAGAACCAGTCCCAGCCCTGTATCAAATTATCTTGGCGCATCTTCGTGACCACCGGACGCGGCAAGCCAATCTTCACGCACAGTTCAATTTCTCTGATTACACTTTTAGGTTCGCTCATGTTTCAATTGGGTTTTGTTCTTCGTCTTCTTCTTCTGTTTCTGGTCCACGCATTGTAGTGGTTTTTAGATGGAGCCTTCGACAGGACTCGAACCTGTGACCGCCTGTTTACAAAACAGGTGCTCTACCAACTGAGCTAAGAAGGCGCTTTTATAAAAAAATTTCTGTTGAGTGAATGCGTCGCGTTGCGCTCGCCGCCGGCTGCTGGGACTCCCCCCCCCCGGCTGACCCGCTTGAAATTTCAGCAAAGCCGGTGAATGATCAGGGAAAAGCCACCGACGCACAATACCTATTATGTCTAATGTTCTACGCAACATCGATGATATCCTCCTGCTTTGTAACAACTTGTAATGGTTTTACGCTTATCATGCGGGAAATGGCGTCCGCGTCGACCTTCAGCCTGTGCTCGACCACCTGGACCGTGGTTTCTCCTAGCATCGCCGATTGTTTGTCGAGGATTATCCCCAAAGCAACGGAAATCCCCGCCAGTAAACTTGGCTTAACATCCGCACCCTCAAGAGCATCCAGACCTTGCTCGATAGTTGAGGCGGCCTTGTTGGCGATGCGTTGGAGGTTGGCTGCCATGTGGCCGCGGAAGAGTGCAGGCTCGCGTTCGAGTAGCTGATCCCGGACGATCTGTACGGTAGACTTGCTTGAGCTGGTATCGTAAGCGATGCGAGCGATTGGAATCTGCTTACGGATGAGATCCTCGATAAGCGTACGCTTTTCCGTACTGATTTGCGTTGCGGTATACTTGCCCAGATCTGCGCCACGCGCCAGCTTCTGGGTGACGGTGGTCAGCTCAGGGGAGGTTGTGGTAACTTGTGCCGTGATCTCCAATGGTCTGCTTATACCAGAGCGTAGTTTTTGGCGCAAGTGGTTTGATATTGACGTGAGGTGTCAGACGCAATTTAGTGTCTGCGATGAAACACATGATTCGAGAGTTGATAGTGCTGGGTATCGCGGTGGCCTGTGCCGTCGCTGTTGGATTTTTATTTGGGATTAGAAATATGCAGAACGAGGCAGTTAAGGTGGGCCACGCTCATTGGACCCTGACCGAAAACCTGCGCGTGCAATTTGTCTGGGGGGCGAAGCCATGAGATTGCTAAACGAAGCAGTTGAAGAATACATAATTCACGATTATTTGATCAAAGCGTTGACCAATAAACTTACGAAA
>Ga0181348_1000840_pt1 | contig 13399 bp, 10 predicted proteins | sample Su13VDMM110DN_FD_130092 | JGI IMG/M metagenome (GOLD analysis project Ga0181348, IMG submission 130092) | Freshwater viral communities from Lake Michigan, USA - Su13.VD.MM110.D.N | ecosystem: Environmental > Aquatic > Freshwater > Lake | place: USA: Michigan | collected 2013-07-16
ATGCCTTCCGCCACGCCTTGATTAACAGGTTTACCCAATTTGGATGACACTATCGAATATAGTTTAGCTGTACTAGCAATATCTTTATTTGCATCTATTGTTTGTTCGATGACGCTCCAGACATATTCAGCACCATGACGCCTAAATACGTCTGGATTATCATCATTTACACGATTAGCTACATCTGTCTTTCTAGCATTTAATACATTTTTGCTTATTTCTTGCTCTCGTCTTTTTATGTCACGCAACTTGGATGCTATGATACCGTGACCACGAGACTCTTCCAACTTCACAGGGTCTGTACTAGCTAGTTCTGCCTGCGCACTTATCCCTATTAATATATTGCTCATGCTATTATCCCTTGTGACTTTTCTTGCCATCATCCCATGCTTTGTCAGTTTTTATGTTAAGTTCTTTGCCACCGGGACCAATATTAGCAATTCTGCTACCAACTTCTTTTTTTGTCTGTATCACTGCTTTGTTGCGCTTATCTATATTCTTTTGTAACTTTTTAGCAAAGTCGATCTTACCTTCATATGCTGGACCACCTGCAATAACACCGGCACCCTCCATAGCATCAGGATCATGTTGCATCTCTCTTGCACTTAATAGGTAATCCATAATTCCAACCATCATACTTTTTGTAGCACCAATCTTTTCTGATACCCATTCTGGAAATTCATCTTGTGTGGATAATACTCTATTCAAATGTGTTGCTACTCTAATGATTGTGTGTAAACTGTTCTTTAGAGTCTCCCCTTCGTGTTCAGCTTTATCTGGATCATGCTTTACAAATCCGGTCTTCTTTAATCTTCCTTGACCCGGAATAACAATCAAATCTTGTTCAGATATATCCTCTTCATTAACTTTGGAGTTCTTGAATTCTGCTTTAATTTGGGCTTTGGTCTTCTTGTATTTTTTTAAGAATTCAGCATCAGTTAAATCCTTCAGATCCATAGATAGTTCTTTAACTTTTCCTTCTACTAAACTATTAGCATATGGACCCTTCTTCTTTGCTTTACCTCGCATTACCTGTGATACTGGTTTTAATCCAGGAACTTTAACATTTTCACGAGTTTGGGTCATCATAGGTTGTGATACACTTGATATACTACCGGCAGTAGTAGAGTTTTCGGTTATTTGATATAATCTCATAATGTCTTTCCAAAGTAATATAGTATTTATCAATCTTTCATATTGAAGCGGATTTATGAAATAAGATAAATATCAGTATGAAAAGCACAGAATTCATCAAAACACGAACGCCTGCTAGTGTTCCACAGGCTGTAGCTACGCGAAAGATGTACGGTACTGAAAAGAAAATCATCGAACAGATATGGGGAATGAATCGTCCCAGAAGTATACAAAGTATACAGATAGCATTTAAATTGCTGTGGGATCATTATGCTCCCTTGTATGGAGTAACCAGAAAGATGCCTGATGTGCAGTTTGGGCCTGGTACAAAATATCATGGTCGCTATCTTAGCTATACTATTGCTAGGGAACGCGGACAACCTTGGCTCATTGAACTATGTCCTGGACAACGCAATTTCTATGTACTTATTCATGAGTTAGTACATGCTTTAGGACCAACTCAGCATGGAGTACGATTTGCAGAGATATATCATGATGTATTAAGTCATGATACATTCAAAGATATAATGAGCAGTCCTTTAGGACTGAAATTCTTAGATTTCTTAAAGAATGAACATCCTCAGTTCGTTAAACGCGCTTACCGCAACCGTTGATCAAACCTTACCGTCAGGTCTTGCAGTAGGTGGAATACCAGCTCTAGTAGTTAACCAACTAAACGCTTTTGCATTCTTTTTGATAGCGTTTGGCTTTACATCTACTGTTAATGCTGATTTAAATCTAGGATCATTCTTTTCTGCGTTACTTGGGATATATCCTGATGCTTCTTCAATTGATTGAGTCATAGTCTGATCTTCAGACATATATTTTTCTATAGTCCAGCCATTCCCCTCAAGAGAATTTAACCACATCCATAAAGATGTATATGCTTTTGATACGGATGTTTCATTTGGAAAGAAAATAGTGTTAGTTAAATTAACACCATCTACTGTAGTAAATTCTGCTGCCTCTGGAAATATGCTACCATCACTAAATTCTATAGTATCAATCTTGTTGTTATTATATACATTTATTTTTACTATTTCTTTTGGTTTAACAAATCCAGAAACTTCAATTTTACTAAACTTGTCTGCCGGAATAATAGACACGCTCAATATCGCTATTTTTTTGCCCACTTTAATTACCACATTATCACGCTGATCTAATTGTTTAAGTTTAGCGGATAAAATCTTTGCATCCTGTGCTTTGGATTCTAATTTACTGGTAGATTCTAATACACCCTTATGTGTGTGAATCAAATTAGCATATTGGTCACCCAATGTCCTAGTCACCCCACGCTTATCTAATTTAGGGCTTCGAATCCATTTTATGAAATTTCCCATAGATTCAAAACAATTCATCTTAAAGTCTGATACTGAGTAGCCTTCCGCCACACCTTGTTGGTCGGTTGTTGGCCTATTTCCGTACCTAATTGTTCCAATCATCGGTGAAGTTGCTCCTGTTACATTTTTTCCCGGTCTAGTAGAATTAGGAATAGGCACTTCTTTAACTCCTACCTTTGCAAAAAGGTTTCTAATTTCTTGTTGTTTAGCAGAGTCAACTGTAGGATTTATCATATATCCCACTACACCAAGATCCCTAAATGGTACATAATTTAGAGGGGTCAATATAACTTCTTCATATTCTGATCCAGTGCTACCTCCTGCAGATGCAACAGATTTGCCTGCACTGGTTTTAACAAAATAACTAATAGCTTGTTTTATTTTAGATTGTGCATCAGCTAATGCTTGCTGATTAGTTTTATCTGCGAAATAAGTTTTAGTAGCAAAAATAACAAATTGACGACTGCCTAGTAAATTTGTTCCTGCAATTTTAGATAGTACTACAAGATCGTCTGGTGTTAACTCTCCTACTCCGTCAACGAAGTTATACAAATCGGCTACTCGATTTACTCTAGGTAATGCGTTTAGAACAGACCTGAGTGCATTTGTCTTATCGCCGGGCCGATCAACTGACTGCATTTTATTTTTTTGTTTAAGAATAGACTCATCTACTACAAATATAACTCCATTGGCAATCCCGGATGACCCTTGATTATCATCGTCTTTTTTTGTAAGGGCATATCTCCAGTTTCTTGTAAAACTAACAGCTCTAAGTTTGGACCCCGTCCTCTCTTGATTGCCAGTATTAGTTATAAGACCGTTCATAATGATATTCTTTAAATCGTTAATGTCATCACCGGTAGCATGATAAAGATAATTGCCGCCTACTGCTTCACCAAGGAAGCCTTCCGCCACACCTTGCTTTACTTCTGTTAAATCATATTTTTTACCAAATTTGTTAGCATAATTAAAATATCCGTTATGTGTATTGTTGGTTCCTTGCCGGTCTCGTAAGAATCTTTCATTGGGTTTTGGAATTACCCAAACAGCACTAGGTTTTATTCCACTATAGTTAACCACATTGTGATATCGTTTCATAAGATACTGTATAGTAGAATCACTGATTCTATCGACTAACCATTTACCGGCAACAGCAATCGTTTCAAAACTAACGTTGGGTTGTTGTAATTTAACTCTAAGTTCTTCTGGAACTGCTTGAACAATTTTTGACAGATTTGGTTGTAAATTTTTAGTGTTAACTAAACGTTTTAATAAGTCACCTAGTTCATCTTCATCTGGTGAAACAGTTGTTAAGTCTTTTCCTAAAAATTCAAATACGTAACCATTTGGTTCTTGTTTAATATACTCAGCATATTGCTCGTCAGGAACATTAGACATAAAACTATATCTAACTGCAATACCAAATTCTTTAGTCATATAGACGCCTGGCAAAGGTGCAAAATTTTCTTGACCTTGATATTTTTGTGCTATTAATTTTGGATCAATTTTTAACCCTTGGTTGGCAATGCCTTGATAACCAGCCGTTGTAGGTGTTCCATGATATAAAACACTAGATTGTAGTTGTTGATCAGGAGCAACAGCTTCCGCCACACCTTGCTTGCTGGACCAAAGCAATCGGCCTTCTTCTTGTGCTATACGGTGTATGTTAGTTCCTGCCTTGGTGGGCTGTATGTCATAGTTGTCAAAGTGTGAGGACAATTTTTGTAATATTCTCACCACGCTAAGATACTGATCACCCACAAGATCATCAGGTATCACTACCAAGATATCAGTGTCACTGTTTTTACGATGCTGACCTGTGGCACGACTGCCATGGAACCAAATTTCTTGTGCCACAGGCATGACTTTGAGTATGACATCAACCACTGGCTTTCCAGGTTGTTTGCCTTCCGCTACACCTTGCTTTAATGATTGTTGTAGATATTGTTCGCCCTCACCAGTAACGTACCAATATCCATCATCATCTACAATATAACTGTTGCTACTCAAACTGTCTAACACATTATCATACTCAGCAGTTCTTGATTCATCTTCTTGGAAATCTAATCCTAATTTGGCCGCGGTATAGATAGCATGTAAAACCAATAATTTACCAAATCCTTTGCCTTTGAATTCTGGATAAACCTCGGCTACACTACGGCCGGTATTGGCGTCATATTGATATATACCCACCTGCTCGTTATTAACTGTCATGGTAGTGGCAAATTTATTTTTACCCTTTTGTACACGAAAACTAATTCCATTATTCTGTAAACCTTCCGCTAAACCTTGCTTGGGCACCAACAACTCAGGCATACGATATTTACTGACATCCACTGGATATGGCTGTAATGATGCTTTGTATGCCTCAGCATACTGTTGTTTTTCTTCGGAGGTCTTTGCTCTATAGAACTTATTAGCAATGGCCATGTCTCCCACCAAGGTTCCTGAAGGAATTGAAATCTTTTTTGGACCGTAGTATTTTAATTTGTCAGAATCTTTGTTGGTCAAACTGTAAAAGGTTGATTCCCACTTGTCCGGGTGTAAGGCATATTGTGCAGTTGCTCTTTCTGGAACAAACTCTGCCAGTGTATCTGTGCCTGGATGAAATTTACCTAACTTAGATAAACTTATAGCAGTATCATTGCTTTCGCCTTCCGTCACACCTTGTTCTTGTATTTTTCTAGAAACGATACCTCTATGCTTTATTGGTTTTTCATTATCCCAGCGTACTGGATTGATCATTGGGTATAGATACTTTGTGCTATCACTATCTATGTCAAACTTACTGCCTTGTGGAACTAAATGTTGGTTGCGTAGTTTATTAAACTTTTCCACATCTACTACTATGGGTTCACCTATAGTCACTTGACCAATCGCAACCGCAGGGCCATTGCCGGTTCTGACGATACCAACAGTTTTACCGACATATGGTCTAAGACTATCAGTTTTTCTAGATTCATATTTCTTTCCCCCGTCAACAATTAAACTAGCATAATCAATATTACCATCACTTCTTACATTGATCCCAATGGTTGGGATATTGTTACTGGAACCTTCCGCCACATCTTCATCTGAATCTACTTCAGCTAAGTTGGTATATGTACTTGTATCTTGCTCTAACATCTTTTCTAATGGAATAGTTCTTCCGGCTTTGAATGTGTTCAGTTCAGGACTATGTTGGTTAATCAACTCTGTCTCTCTACCATGAGCAGGTTTCTTGCCTGGAATAACTTCAAGCAATCCAAATGAAAACGCTTCCGGACCATATTCTCGCAAACTCTTACACAATCCCCAATCTTTTGTCTCACATCTAGCACGTTGTAAATGCTTTTGCATTCTACGTCTAAGTGTAAGATATACATCACCACCATATCTCATTGCGGTAATACCAACATATCTCTGATTAGTAATATCATTTATAATAACATATATTAGATGATCACGATCTGCTGTTAAGGGAGGTAATACTATTGGCTTTTTTGCTATCTCGCTAATAAACTCATCATCTTCTTCTAGATTAGCATTATCAAGTTTGGTGTAATAGTTAGGATCTTCACTTAGATGATCAAGCGCAATTTCTCTTGCAAGCAATCTATCACCTGTATGTTCCTTTTCTACTTTAATACCTTTGTCAAGTTGTTTAAGGACATACTCTTTAGTTACACGATGTTTAGCCATCAATTCTTCAACTGTTGGTGTAGGTTTATCGAATAACTTGCTTTCATCATACATTGTTTCTATCGTTAGCTTTTCACTATGTAACTTGTCACGTAAACTATATAACTGTGTGATATAACCTTGACTACGTAATGCTTTATATGCTATATTTTCAGGGCCAAACTCCCCACCTTTGTCTAGCCCTGCTTGTCTATATCTTTTTATAGTATCTGCTATATGCTTTACTTTACTATACTTTTTTGATTTGAGTGCAATCTCAATCAGACTCAATAGTTTTTCATATTTTGCTTTAGTAGAATTTTGATCGAAATTTGCTCTACGTTTAGTTGGGATCCTAAGCCATTTATCTTTTTTGAGACTGTATTCCCCTAAACTTATAACCGGTTGTTTAGCGTCCTGTACATATAACTCTACTGGCACACCGTGTATTTTGATATCATGTGTATCATTGTATATGGTCTTTTTTGCATTGAATAGTTCTTTGTATATAGCATCATCTGACATTCCAGACATATCAACTAAAATGTGTAGGTCTAAGTCACTATGCGGAGTATAACTATATGCTGCATTGCTTCCGGAAACAGTGATGTCTTTGACATCTAGATCCTTTACACCTAATTCTTGTAGGAAATCTTGTGCTATTATCTCAAGTTGATCTTTGACTTCAGGTCGTAGGTGTTGTCCTTGCCATAATTTTGGATTCAATTTATCATGGAAAGTAACTGCGTCGGATATATTAAAATCGGTTAGGTCTGTGAAATTCATACTGTATTTATCAAAAGATAAAGCCCCTTGCGGGGCTTTATCTGTATCACTTACTTTATTGCGCTTTTACTGATTTAACTTCATTCCCGTCTTTGTCAACTAGTTTCAATCCCATACTTTGTTGTCTTTCAATGAACATAGGCCCAATTGAGTTCATCAAATGTTCTTGATTTTCTTGACAGAATACATAAGAACCGCTATGGCGTAGTAACACTCGCTTATCTACCCATATTTGACCACCCATATCACGCCAGTTTTCACAGAAAGTCCAATCTTCTGAGTAATAACGATTCTGACGTACCGCTGTGTCAAAGTAAGTCTTTAGATGCTTATCATACTTTGGATCTAATCCGATATCATTTTTATATTGCTTTACAGCAGGATGAGCATTCAATTTTTCAAATACATGTTTCTTCATTAGTAAGAAACCAGTACCTGCTTTGCTTACTTCTTGCAAGCCATCAGGTCCTTCTGCTGCACCCTCAAATCCGTTAACCACCCACTTGATAGGCATAGTTTTCATTGGATATAGTCCACCGATAACATCCTTATCGCGATTGAGTAATACTAGTAAATGCCAAGGTTCCCAACCAATATCAGCATCCACAAAGAACAAATGAGTGGCTTCTGGCATGTCTAAGAACTTAGCTGTTAGTGTATTTCTAGCCCGACTGATCAATGATTCATTGACCATGGTTTCTAGAGTCCAATCGATGTTCAGTTGACGGGCAGTATTGGCCCATTTGATAAAACTCATAAATGTAGATTCAGTTAACATACCACCATAACAGGGCATAGATATATGAACCCTTGTGGTGCGTAAGAAGTCTACATTTACTTGTACCTGTCCTGCTTGCGGAGCTTGCTCAGCAGGTGCTTGCTGAGGTGCTTGTTGTGCAGCTTGATCTACTATTTCCTGTAATTTCTCTATAGGAACAGTTTTTTCTTCAGTCTTTTTTGGTTTCTTTGTTGCCATGTGGTCCTCTTTAAATATATACATATTTACGTCAGATGGACCACATGGAATTATTTTTCTTCTAGATAATCTGCACTTTCGGTAACATTAGTTTCGGATACAATATTGCTATCTGAAGGATCACTTAGAATAGCCCTAGCTTGGTCAATCGATATACCAAAATATTTAGAAATCAATTCTATTGTGCTTTCTTCATCACCAAAATCATCTCCCATATCGTGTGCCATAGATTGCACTTCAATATCTAAATTATTTTCTAATAACTTTTTCCTAGCAATAAAGGATTCCTTCATCAATTTTAGTAATGTGATCTTTTGTTTAATACTTGCTTCTTTTATCAAGGGCCTGATTTTAGTTATCTGTTCTTTAAGTTTCCTTGCTTTTACCTTTGGTGCATTGAACTTAACTAGATTATCTTTAGCAATATTCATCATATCTAATACTTCTTTATCATTTAATGCAGGACTCATTGATTGGCGCCAGACAGCAAACTGTTCTTCCTCACTTTTTGCAGGGTCTAGTAATACTTCACGCATTGGTGTAGCACGTGGACCTTCATGATAGTCAGGACTCTTTGGATCACTGCTTGGAGCGTTAGTGTCTTGTCTACTCATCACATTTAAACTATTCAATCCAAATTTCTTGTAGGGTTCTACGCCGGACTTATCTGGACTAGTCAGATAGCCAAATGCCTCTTTTTGATCTGCACCAACTACTAATGTAACATCAGTATATCCTTTTGCTGCTAAATCAGTAAGTACATCGTTAAGTGTGGGTTTGTCTGCTGGAGGTAATCTAAACATTTTAGCATATTTAGGAAACTTCTTTTGATACATCTCTATTTTTTTCTCAGGTGGTATCGGATCATCTTTTCCAAAACTACGTGATACTACAAACAACGGGGTAGAACCGGTTTGTTCTGCTTGATGTATTACAGCAGATACTAGGGCATCGTGACCAGTATGTCCCATTCCCCTTCCCCATCCTATTACTATAGCTTTACCTTGTGTCATTTCCTAGGTGTCCAATTAGTTTGATCAATCGTTTTGATAAATTGACCTGGTATATCATGCGAGAAAGGTTTGCCTGGATGTGCTTGTGCATATCCTTCAGGTTTAGTCTGTTTTATCCCACCGTGTGTTCCTTGGCTTAACAGATTTATCAGTTGTTGCTTTTCATTTCCTAAGGCTTCTACCGCACCCAATGTAGCTTTCAATCCTTCTGGATCAGCAAACAATATCTCTTGCTTCCCTGTACTTAGATTAGCTTTAGCCCATGCTGGAAAATCTTTCAATAGACCTTTAGTGCGTAAATGTTGATTCAGATATGTATATAACTCTCCACCTGGACTTTTCATTCCTGATTTGGGAACTAAGTATCGATCTATATTTGTTTTGTTAGCTTGTATAAACTTTTCTAATGCATCTAAGCCACGTTTGTCTAACTCTAACGGTTCTTGTACATAAGTAGTACCTTGGACTAGTATACCCGGCTTGCTTAGTTTTTGTGCATCTGGATAACGTTGCTCATCTGTACTACCTAATGTAGCAAAATACCCGGTAGCAGCAACCATCAATTTAGCTGTCTTTATCTTTTTACCTAACTCGCTATTTACCGGAACATGGAATGTAGTGATGTTTGGTGTAAAATCATATGTATCAGTTGACTTATTATAAACAGGCATAGCACTTTCACCATTTGGTTTAGTACCTGGATAGAATAATAACCCACCTTCCAGATATCCCTTTTTAGGACTTATCTGTTCAAAGTAGGGCCATAAATTAGCGAACTGATTAGCGAATTGTTTACGTTCTTTTGGATCACCAGAGCCTGTACCTAAGATGAATGCTTGTACATCTTTAGGGCTGGTCATTACTGTTGGTGCACCGCTTGCTGTTTGTGTCTTACCGCTTTTTAGATATGCCCAAGCGTTTTTAGGTATCATACTAAACACACCGTTATCATCACGCCCCCAATATACTACTGGCATACCATCCCACTTTAATTCGATAGTTCCACCTTCTTCACCCATATTACGCATACGTTCTATGGCATGCATAGCACCAGTATAACCATTACTTAATACCAAATCTTCAACATGCTGATATTTGCGACCTACTGTAGGTTTAGCCGCTTCAGATAAAAACTCAATCGATCTCATTTGATGATATCCAATGTCTTACGGAACCATTCTAAACTACCTTCTCGTATAGCATCACTAAAATACTTTTCTTTGATAGCACGGTATTTTTCGGGATATTGTTGTAATGCTTTCATCATCTTTGTAGGATTTCCCATATCATCTGCTGTTGCAGTTGGACCTATAATGATTTTAGCGATAGCATCTTTATTAATTGTGATTACCTCTTTTGTTTCTCTATCAACCAATCCTTTATAAGGGCTCATCATCAAGCTAGGGTGACCTTCAATACTGCTCAAGTTTGCTAAATCAGCCCACATCGCATGAAGGGTTCCGCCTTTCATGGTAGGATCAGTATAGTCGTGAGTATGTAACGGTTGAGCCTCTTTAGCGTTATCTACTGCCATCAGATCGACTTGAACAATCTCATCACCAGCACCAGTTGGGATACCTACATGTATACTTACACCTGTACGTGCAGCAAATAAACCCTTTGCCTTTAAATAATCTTCTAATGCTTTGCGGCTTAGCTTTAGTTCCTTTGTCGGGAACGCTTTCATCAATTCACTAGAATCGATCAATGCATCAATATCGCTGCTTATCTCTTTTTTGCCTGCACTACCTATAGGATACAAATTCATTCCCTTAGGTAATACTTTTGTTAAGTTATTCATGGCCGCAGAGAAATTGTTTTTCTTTATAGGAACAGCATTAGGAACTACATTACCACCTTCAGTAAGTATATTCATGTTAATCCTTAATAGCTGAGTTTAACAAAGTTAACCGTACCGCCTTCAAAAGCATCAATCTTTGCCCGCATATATACGAAATTTCCCTGAATGTTAGTATATACTGATGCATTACTAGCGATCTGCGGAGCTGAGTTAGCAGCGGCATTAGCATTGGCTTCTAATTCATATACTTTGAACCAATCAGCATCGACGGGAGTAGTTGCTAAACTAGCTTGGACAACTATGTTTCCCGTAACTCCTGACAAGTTGATGTTTACAGTTTGTAAATTCCTATTACCTAAATAAAAAGCGGCTGCGGGTTGGGAATTCCCAACCACAGTATAAGATGCACCATTACCTGGATTATCATAGGCAGTTTGTGGTAGTAGGATTAGTGTAGTAGACTGACTCATTCTGCTCTCACCACTTCAACTACAACACTGCTACCAACCAATTCCTGAGCAACCTGCTCTAAGGCTTGTTGAATATCAGTATTGACTAATCCACCGGTATCAGTCTCACTATCTTTGACGATTTTGCTGAATCTGACTACTATTGCATCCTCAATTATCTTTGCCATGAAAATACTCCATTATAGAGTATTTATCATTCTAGACAGGTTCTGGGCGTTTTTCTAACTTATATCGTTTTGACAATAAATTCCCGTATAATAAAGCCAAATAGCTTAAACTGCTTTCATTATCATATTCGATAAAATGTGTTTGGCTAGTCCATGGTGATCTAAACGGTACGCGAATCGGCGTATTAGTAGTCCACTCATCGGTTTCTAACCAAATTCTCAATGCTTTGCTTGGAAATAAGTCGGTTGATATAAGTAATCTTCGTAATTCGTTAAGAACTTCGTCTGATATTCTCCTGGATTTAATATAAACCCTATACTTATGTTTAGGTTCTTGCATAAAATATTTCACTCCAACCTCAGATTGGCATTCTACTTTAGTGAATTCTATCGCTACGTTAGTTCCTAATTTCCGTAATCCTTGTAAAAAAGATAGATCATTACTAAACACACTAACAGTATCCCATTCTTGTCTGATGGTTATATCTTTGTTCTCTCTATGTTCTTTTTTCCATTTAATATACCGTTTGATAAAGGGGAAATTTTTTAGGATTTCCTTTTTATTATCTAAATTTAATGTAGTATAAGATAGCTGGTTAACCTCATTACTAAATCTACTTTTGAATTCTTCAAAATCATCTATGTAGGAAGTTTTTCTGATTCCAGCCATAGTCAAATTGGCTCGGTACATATATTTGTTGAAATAATATTGTTCCCTATATTCAACTTGATCAATACCGGGCAAATAATCAACTGACCTCAATAACCCCATCTGAATTTACCTTTCCTGTCAATTTTTGTGCAACTACAAACTCAATATCTTCACTGTTCATGTTTACTATGATTGTAGAGTTCTTGATATGTTCAAACAAAATCTTCTTGCTTAGCGGAACACGAATCAACTCATCAATCTTTCTAGATAACGGTCTAGCACCCATTTTATTATCATAGCCCTTATCAGCTAAATGGTCAATAGCAGCCTCACTCAATATCAATGTGATATTATGTTTATCAATAAGGCTCTTTTTAAGTTCATCAGCAAACTTGACTACGATCTTCTTGATAGCCAACATATCCAGTTTAGTAAACTTACAGACCATGTCCAACCTATTTCTAAATTCTGGCTTGAAGAATTCCTTAAATGCACGATCATCTTCTCCGGTCTTTTCTTGCTCACCAAATCCAATATTATTACGTTCACTATCTGCACTACCAAGATTGCTGGTCATGATAATAATAGTGTTTTTACAACTAACCACCTTACCATTTGAACCAGTGATCCTACCCTCATCCAGCATCTGCAAGAAGATATTGAAGATATCCGGATGAGCCTTTTCTACTTCATCAAACAACATGATAGAATGCGGATTCTTGCTCAAGTCAGTTATCAATCTACCACCGGATACTTGACTATCATTAAACCCAACATAGCCAGGGGGCGGTCCAATAAAACTTGATACACTATGCTTTTCGCTATATTCGCTCATGTCATACTTTAACAACGGCATATCAAGATTCTTACTAAGTAGTTTAGCAAGTTCAGTTTTACCTGTACCAGTAGGTCCTAAGAACAAGAAACTAGCTGTAGGTTTAGTCTCATTACCAATACCAGCAAAACTTACATATACCCGTTCTAATACTTTCTCTACAGTCTCGTCTTGCCCATATAGTTTACTCTTGATATTAACTTCCAAATTACCAATCAGTTCACGGTTATCACCCTTTAATTTATCAGCAGGTACACCAGTAAACTTTTCTACTTGATCAAATACTAAATCTTTGGTAATCTCAATACCCTTATTACCTAATACTCGTTGTTTAGCACACGCAGCATCAAGCAGATCGATAGACTTGTCAGGATTCTTGCGATCATGAATATACCGTGCAGAACTATCTACTGCTGCTTTGATAGCTTCTTCTGTGATAACTACGTCATGGAAGTCATTTAGCCGTTGTGATAGACCGGACAAGATGCGGATAGTGCTATCATACGCAGGTTCATCAATGCTGATCCGATAGAATCTACGCATCAAGGCCCGATCTTTTTCAAAT
>Ga0181348_1000841_pt1 | contig 13396 bp, 23 predicted proteins | sample Su13VDMM110DN_FD_130092 | JGI IMG/M metagenome (GOLD analysis project Ga0181348, IMG submission 130092) | Freshwater viral communities from Lake Michigan, USA - Su13.VD.MM110.D.N | ecosystem: Environmental > Aquatic > Freshwater > Lake | place: USA: Michigan | collected 2013-07-16
AAGCAATTGAAGATGGGACTATTTTCGTCAACTTGCTGGTTTTGTAGAGGGACTATATGACTGTTACCGCAACCGTACTGATCCCGGCTAAGACCGCCGAGTCATCGCAAACAACGCAATACACTGCGAACGGCGTAACCACGATCATCGACAAGTTCACCGGCACGAACTTTACCGCTACGGCGGCGACCTTGAGCGTCAACGTGATTACCGCCGCTGGCTCTGCAACAAACAGCAACTTGATTGTCAAGGCCAAGACGCTGCAAGCTGGCGAGACTTACACTTTTCCTGAACTTGTCGGCCAGATTCTAGGATCGGGCGCGTTTATCTCTACCATTGCTGGAACGGCCACGGCCATCAACATTCGTGCAAGTGGGCGGGAAGTGTCGTGAGTTTTATAGATCCTGAGATCCGGCATCACTTTGGCGGCGGTGTGTACGCCAAAGAGATGAGAATGCCCGCCGATTATGTGCTGCTACATCATCGGCACAAGTTTGACCATTTATCCGTATTGGCGAGTGGGTCTATTGAATTGGTTGTTGACGGCAAACGCAAAGTTATTCACGCGCCAGCTTGTTTGACCATTAACGCAAACGTGCATCACGGCATAAAAACACTTACCGAAGTAGTATGGTATTGCATTCATGCTACGGACTGCCGAGATGTTGATGCGGTGGATGCAGAAGTAACCCTTCCCGATGACATGCTAGAAGCCAGGTCGGTGGCGCAAACTTTAGTTAGGAGCGAATAAATGTCTGCATGGATGCTACCCGCAGCAATCATAGGAAGTGCGCTGCTTGGCGCGGATTCTGCATCGGACTCTGCCGAGTCTGCCGCTCAAGCCTCGGGGCAAGCCTCTGCCGCGTCCATTGCCGAACAGCGCCGACAGTACGACCTTAGCCGCGCCGACCAAGCGCCGTTCCTTGCTGCTGGCACCGGCGCGGTTAATCGGTTAGGCGCGGGCGTAGCGGCGGGGGGTGAGTTTGGCGCGGCTACACCATTTAATTTCCAATACGACCCAAACGCTGACCCCGGCACGGTCTTTCGTATGTCTGAAGGTGTAAAGGCGATTGACCGAAGCGCTGCCGCCCGAGGGGGACTCTTGTCTGGGGCGACGTTGAAAGGCGTGCAGCGTTACGGGCAAGACTTGGGTAGCCAAGAATACAGCAACGCCTTCAACCGCTATGTGACCGGATTCAACGCTAACAAAGGCGAGCGCGAACAACTCTACAACCGTTTAGCTGGTGTGGCGGGCACAGGCCAAACCACAGCAGGGCAACTTGCATCGCAAGGCGCGAACATGGCAAGTAGCGTCGGCAACGCCTACATGACTAGCGCCGCCAACCAAGGCAACGCCGGAATGGCAGCGTCGGGGATACGCAACTCAGCCTATGGCGGTGCGGCTAACGTGCTGGGCCGGATGTATGGCGGGTACGGACGCGGGTCAGACCCCTATGCAAATGCGGCAAGGGCAAACCAACAGTACGGCGCGGGCAATGTATACGGGTACGGCGGCGCCGGCGTAGTTCCCACGTCGTATGACGACCTTGGTTTCTAGGATAAATTATGGCTGAACTTAATTTTGGATTGCTGACCCCACCTGGCTCGCAGAGCATTGGCAACGCGTTTGTCACCGGCATGGATCAAGCGCAGGAGGCGCGCGCGCGGGATCTGCAAATGCAGCAGTCGGTGCGGCAGGGCGAAGTCTCGCAGATGCAACTCCAGAAGATGCAGCGCGACGCAACGGGCTTGGCTGAATTTAGCCGCAAAGTGTCAGCTCTGGGCGGGCCGTCAGACCTGGTTGAAATAGCAAAAGCCTATCTGGCACATCCAGATATTGAGATGCAAAAGATAGGCGCGGGGCTGATGCAAAAAGTGCAGACTGTTGCCGCGTATGAGAAAGCAAACCCCCCCGGTGTCAACGCATTGACCCCCGCCGCTGGTGCCGGGCCTATGCCGTCCGCAGTTGCACCCGAGCCGGGGTCGTTTAGCGCAGACGTAATGGAACGTAGAGAGGCAAACCCGTTTGCGCCGCGCACTAACATGCTTGCTGGTGCGCCAACAGAGGTTAATAACCTAGGCGCGCCGCCGCAAGTAAGGCCACCAATAGATGCGCTAAATGCGCGGATTAGTGCAAACTTGGCTTTGGGAACGGAACAAGGCTATAAAACAGCGGAGGCGCTGCAAAAACAAGCCGCTGAATTAAGTAAACTGTATCCGGTTGGAACCTCGCTCATGTCGGGCACAGGCGCGATTGTCGGTAATGCGCCTGAAAAACCAACCGCGCCCCCAAGCATGGTTGCGGAGTATACGTTCGCCAAAACACCGGGCGGTGGTGACTATCGCGGTTCGTTCCAAGACTTTGTTACGGCACGGGCGGCAGCGGGGCGGGCGCCGGGCACTAATCTCAACGTCAACACGGTTGTGCCGGCAAGTGTAGAAGCGCAAAGAGATTTCATGAAAAGTACGCGAGCTACTTACGACACGTTAAAACAAAGCCCCGCCATGTTTGCGAACATAGAAGCAGCGAAAAAGTTAATTCCTGCTGCCAGCGTTTTTATGGGGACTGGCGGCGAGGGAATGAAAGCCGCAGCTTCTTTTCTGAACAATAGACTTGGTATGAGCATCAATACGGAAGGCGTCAAAACCGCAGAAGAACTTAGATCTAGACTATTCCAAGGCATATTGGCTAACCTTAAAAAACTGGATTCGCAACCGTCCGAACGTCAGCAAGCGGCGTTGGAGCAAGCATTAGGCAACCTAAACACCGATCCAAATGCGTTGGCAAACGTACTAGACGCTTATGCGGATACTGTCCGTAACAATATTGATACTCACAACGCCGAAGTTCAAAGCGCAATATCTCGTGGCGTAAAATTTCCTTACGACCCGATTATAAAAGTGCCGGCTAAATCGGCGGGGCCAGACGTTTATGTTAGAGATGCTGACGGCGTTATTAGGCGACGATAATGGGCAAACCCATATCATTTGAAGGCCGGACGATAGAAGTCCCCGACGACGCTACCGATGCCGAAGTAGCAACGATCTTGTCGTCGTACCCCAAGCAAGGGTTTGAAACGCTTCCCGGTGGAGCGGCCATCGTCCAACCAAGGCAACGCGAGCGCCCGTTGCGCGGGCCTACGGGTTCTGAGCTTATAACCGACATTGGCGGCGCGACCGCGCTCGGTGCTGGAATGGGTTTAGTGGCGCCTGAGATAATCCAAGGCGTGGGCATGGGCCTTAAGGCGTTTCCCGGCACTGCTGCGTTAGCCCCCGCCGTTGAGTTCTTGGGCCGCACAGCGAGAGCTGCCGGCCCCGCAGCACGTATAACCTCTGGCGCAGTAAGCGGCGCCGGGGCTGAAACGACGGGTAAGATCGCGGAAGGGCTAGGTGCGGCGCCTGGGGGTTTGGTAGCAGAAGGGGCGCGATTTGTAGGCGGTGGAATAACGCCGGAATTTGCGCGTTTTGCGGGTACTTTAACCGCAAACATATTTTCGCACTACGCTATGCCGGGTCGATTAGACGCAGCCGCAATGCGAACAATAGCGGGAAGAATATCCCGAGGAATTAGCCAAGCAACCGGGCAACCTTTGTCCGAGTACGAACAGGCTTACGTTGCTAAATTAGTTGCTGACCTTCAAGGTAGCCGAAAACCCGGCGAGGCGTTGGGGGTCATAGGCGGGCAGATGCAAGCCGGCGCCGACGATGTCCTTCAAACGGGAGAGCGTCGGGCAGCGGATGTTGTGACCTCGGCAAGAGATCAGGCCGCGTGGGATATCCAGCGCGAAACGCAGATAGCTAACCAACGTCTAGCGGCCACAAACGCTCGCGCTGGCACGTTGCATACCGAAGCCAACGCGGCGTTAAATGAAGCCGAAACCGCTGCGCGGGCAGAACTGGCGGCAGCGGAAAAAGGCGCGGCGCCCTACGGACAAGAAACGGATTATTTAGCCCGCTTAAAAGACCAAACCGCCAACGCAGCCAAGCAGACGCGGCTGGCGATTGGTAACGAGCGTCCAGGCGGCAGCACCGAGATTGGCGCTCAATTGCGGGATGTGGCTGTTAAACGTGAAGGTGATTTTCGCACCGCCGCGTCAGACCGGTTTACTGATACTGAAAAATTAGTAAATACCGATGTAGCCAAACTTGAAACTAGCGGGCTGCGCGTTGCGTCGTTACCCGCGTATAAAGATTTGGTTAACTACCTTAAAGGCCAAATTAAGTTAAGTGTGCGCTCCCCCAAAACAGCGGCGGGGTTTAAGCAAATACTTGACGAAATTACAGTAAAAGTTGAAAAAGACGCGCCGGCTATGTCGCCGAGATATTTAGCTATAGACGACGCTCGGCGGTTAATGGGTGAGTCCTTCCGTGGTGCGCCGGCAGAAGGTTATGCGGCTATTGATGAAAGGGCGCGCAGAGATATATACGGTAAATTGCGGGATATACAAGTAAAGTTTGCCGGGCCTAAAGCGGGTCAAATGCTTACCGACTATGCCGATTCGCGGCCAGAATTGGCGGTGTTTGGGTCAAAGGCAGGTCAGCAACTAACGGGTATGGATCGCAGCGCGCTAACCCAGTTTGCCACTGACCCTTCCAAAATGCCGGCGTACTTCTTCAAGACCCCAACAGCTTTTCAAAATCTGGTGGAACTTGTAGGCGACAAAGCGTTGGCAACGCAGGCGGGTCTAGACCATATCACCGCTCAGTTGGTTGGCAAAGATACCTCGGCCAAAGTGCGTAGCTGGATGACCACTAACCGAGAAATGCTTAACGCGGTGCCGGGGTCAAAAGCCGCCGTAGTTAAGTATGCGAACGCATTGGAATCCGCCGAGAGATCAAATGCGTCAATAGACGTGGGCATAAAGGACTTAACTACACGCCAGGCGGGCATTCGTTCAACGGCGAAGTCTAAGGCCACTGCCATTGAAACTGGCGGCGGCGTGAGGCAAAATTTTCTAGCCAAGGAAGCCGATGCGTTAGCTGCCGCTGGCGAAGCGGAAAGCAACGCGCTGGTTAATAAAGCAGCAACTGAGGCAAACGCACTAACAACCAAGGCCGAAGCTGAAGCGGGCGTCATTACAAAAGAGAACGCCGCCGCCGCAGATAAGATATGGAACCGGGCAAGCGCGTCCCCGCAGTTTAACGCACGCGCTTTGATTGAAACAGGCGATGCCACCCAGTGGAAGCTTGTTGCCCCAATTATCCAACGCTCCCCCACGGGCAAACGCGATGTGTACGACGCGCTGCGAGAAACCTTGGCCGACCGGTTGTCTAGCGGGAATATAAAAGGCGCTACCCAACGGTTTAACGAAGTTATCAGCCCCGCGCTGGTACAGACAGGAATGCTCAGCGAGGGCGCAGCGCAAAATTTTGCAAAACAATTAGCTGTCATTGAAGCCCAACGTGTACCGCCGCGGGAAGAGTTGGGCCATTGGAGGCGTATGTTGTTACAGGCAATAGCTGGGTACTCTAGTTCGGTGGGATCTCGCGGCGCCCGCGCCGGTTTTTCACTTGTGTCTGACATCCCCACCAACGACAATAAGTTGGCGCCTAAACCTGTAGCCGCGCAAAACCGACTGGCGGCACCCTAATGGCGACCGTTTCCGAGCTCGACGTTCGCCTGACCTCGCATGAAGCGGTGTGCGAGATCCGTTACGAATCTATCAACGCCCGGTTGAAGCGCATCGAGCAGATCGGCATTACCGTTGCCGGGTTCATCCTTGCCTTGCTCATCCACCTTGTCCTGAAGGTCTAAACATGAAAAAGCTCCTGCTCCTTCTCTTGCTGCCAGCCAACGTATTTGCTGCCGACTTAATGATTTGCAATGGTGAATATGCCCTGTGCGCGGCGAGTGGCTCGACCCCTACCGGAAAGATGATTGCGGTCAAGGGCAAGAAGTTCCAAGAGGGGATGGCGGTCTGTCCCGTCCTGACAGGCCGCAGCGTGGCTAACGGTGCGCTGATGAACAACTCCTGCGATGCGCCAGCCGGTAAGGTCTGGAGCTTGTTCAGTACTGTGAGCGAAGCGCCACAAGCGCCGTCGTGGGCAGTCGCGCCGTTGGTGAGTCGATCATTCATCCTCGGCAAAGATTCGGGGATGTCGAACCAGTGGTCGTTCCTGTGCGACAAGCAAGCGAAGAAAACCAACGGGGTGCAGCTTGCGTCCTGTTACGGCCCGATCAATGAGTCCCCGGCGACCAACGGGCATATCAAGTCCGGTGCAAAAATTATCACCGATGCCCCAGTCGGGGTATTGAATCCCGTAGGAGGTAATTTCTGATGTATTCAATCAAAGCTATGCTGCAATCAAAATCCATGTGGTTCTCTGGGGGCGTTACTGCGCTTGGCGTTGTCGGCTGGATCAGTGACCACTCTGGCGTGATCCTCGCGCTGGCCCCGCAGCTTGGGCCTCTGCTGACCTGCATTGGTGCGGTGGGGATCGTCCTGCGGGTGCTGACCGAAAAGTCCACGGCGTGGAAAGCGCCGGTTGAAGAACGTGTGGTTAACTGAACACTTCAGCCTCGCCGAACTCACCGTCACCGACCACCGGACGCTGGACAACACGCCAGATCCGGTGGCGCGGGCAAACTTGCTCCGGCTTGCAAAGTTTCTTGAGCGGGTCAAAACGGTCCTGGGCGGCAAGCCGATAATTGTCACCTCGGCCTACCGCTCCAAAGCGGTCAATTCGGCCTGTGGCAGCAAGGAGACGAGCCAGCACAGGATTGGGTGCGCGGCTGACTTCAGAGTGCCGGCAATGACCCCTAACGATGTTGTACGGGCTATCGTGGCTTCTGATATTGATTACGATCAGTGCATTCGAGAGTTCGACACCTGGACGCACCTGAGCATCACCAGCTTGCCAGCCCGCCGGATGTCGTTGATAATAGACCGCGCGGGCACTCGACTTTTTTCGTGATGCCGTGGTGATTCAGCCCCCCTAAGACGGGGGCTTTTTTTTTACCCCTCCACCGAGTAATTTCTGGAAGGCGTTTCCCAGTTTGGGTTGGGTTTTGGATTGATCCAGCTAGGGTCGTGCCAAACTAAACGGTTGTTAGGGTACGCAATCCACTGCCCATTTTGCAATGAAATAATGTGGTGGTTTTTGTGCTGGTTTGGAATTTCGCTCCAGCCGGTCTGCATCCAATCCACCGTGAACAGGTAGTTACCCTTGCGGATATGCCCGTCCCGGCCCAGCGCGGTCACAGCATGGTTTTTGAGGAACGGCAGCGCGACCACCGTAAACTCATATCCGTAGCTGTCCCACCAGCACGACTGCTCTACAGGCAGCGGTTCACAAGGTTTGCTGCATATCATGTGAATCGGCACTCGCGCCCATTGAGCGCCGCTGTCGAGCATTACCTGGAACATGGGTACGCGCGCTGGCTCTGCGCGGAACGCAAACGCTATTGCTGGAGTGAATTCGCCGTGGCCATGTTGCTCGTCGAACAAAAATTCATTTCTAACGAAGCAAGTCGTGAACGGCGTTTCGCCGATTAAAGTCACAGGTTCTTCTCCGTAGTGTTCCTCGAAGTTTCGATAGCGTCGGGCGGCAACCTGTCAGCCGCGCCAGATCGGGCCTCGGCGAGGCAATCATCGCGCTCGACCGCCGCGTGGAGTTCCCGCAGCGCGGCTTGCAGGATCGACTCAGTGATGTGCTGCGCTTCAAACCATAGCTCCGCATCGTCTGCTTGGCGCTCGACGATCTGCTTCACGGTTTCGGTCATTTCTTCTCGCCCTTGTGGACGTACTGCGTGTGCCCCGCCCACCGCACCCCCATCTGCTCTATAAGAGCATCGACCACGACCTGTCTTGCCGTGGTCTTCTCCGGGTCTGGACGCAATGCTTCTGAGTAAGGTCTGATAGCCACCATCGTGGGGGTGGCGCTGCCTGTCTCCAACCAGCCGAGTAATCTCATTTGTCGCGCTCGGCTATTGTTTCTTTTGAATAAGCCATCTCACACCTCCAGCCTGTCTACCTGCGACTGCAATGCCGTGGCAATAGCACCAACTCGATCCGCCAGCGAGTTCAGATCGCAATTCAAAATCGAATTGCCCTCCCGCGCAGCGTCGGGTTCGACCAAGTAGTTGTCGTTGGTGTTGGTCGTGACCGGCAACAGGCGGATAAACAGCCGCTCGGTTACTTCTTGCAGATGGGCGATACGCTTGTCCAACAACTCTACGGCGGCGCGTATCGGCGGCATTACATCGTCGGGCATTTTGGCTCCCGATATTCACGCGACACTTCAACACCAAACAAGGCGCGAATCTTAGCCTCGATTCGGATGACCGCAGCAAGTCGCTGAGTTTTAGTTTCTAGGGTTTTCCCCACCGCTATAAGTTCCTGCCTCCATACCTCGGATATCGGGTACGGTATGGCGCGGTAGGTGAGGATTTTTACCCCATTGCGGTCTGTTGTAATGCGACCACCGTCGCTTGCTGCCACCGGTTTGCTCACTGGTCATCTCCTTCTGTAGGCGCGAGTTGGCGCGGGTTTTTCCAACCAAACATTCGTGTGCGGCGTGAGGTTTTTTGTTGCCAGCATCTTCAAGGTAGAAGCCTTCCGCTGCTCTGTGGTTCGGCTCGGCGGCGCTGCTTTTCTGAGATGCGTTGTCACCGGCAACGACGCGCGCATCCTGTCATGCGCTTCTTGATGTTTTACCGACATTTGATCCTCTCTATTTCGCGTTCCAGATACCATCGGGCTTTCTCCAAATCGGCAACCGTTTCTCCCTTCAGCCCGGCGCGCCAGATATATTTGATGGCGTTGCCGAGGTTGAAATTCATGTGCTCGGTGATCTGAATGCACTCGATCCCCGATGGGTGGCTCTTGTAATGTTCCGGGTTAGTTGGATCCACGCAGCAACTCCACCCGTTCCCGCGACATGCGCAAGATGTTGTACCGCTGGTGCAACCGCGTCAGCACCTTAAGGCGCCGAGCGCCTGCTTTTTCTTCGTTCAGCATCTGCAACACGTCGTCCTCGATTTTCGAAGTGAGGACTCGATTAAGATCACGCCAGGTTATTTTTTTCAATTCTTTTCTCCAGTTCGTTAATGTTGTACCGCACCCGCAACAACCCCCGCTCGGCGGTGTTGAATTGCCGGGATCGGATGGTCAGTTCAGCTTTCGCCATCTTCAGCTTGGCCTTCAGTGCGTCGATTCGTTTCACTTCAGTGCCTCCATTGCGAGTTGTGATAGGGACTTCTTGTCGTGCAGCGCGGCGTAGATCTTCTCGTCCACCGTGTCCTCGGTGAGCAAGACGTAGCACCACACGTCATGCGTCTGGCCGCTGCGGTGCAGGCGCCCAATGGTCTGCTCGAACAGTTCCAACGACCAAGGCAACGCCAAGAACACGATGTGACAGCCACCGTGTTGCAGGTTCAGGCCGTGGCCGGCAGACTTGGGATGCACCAGCAACAGCTCGATCTCTCCCGCGTTCCAGCGGTCGATGGCCTCCGGCTCGTCCAAGGTAGACGCCCGTGGGTAGCGGCGCTGCAACGCGGCCAGTTCTGCCTGGTACTGGTAGGCGATGATCGTGTTCGCGTGCTGGTTCTCCGAGAGCAGGTCGTCCAGCACTTGGAACTTGTGGTCTGACATCCACTTCGTTTCCTTGCCCTCGGCGTAGACGAAACCCGAGGCCATCTGTTGCAGCTTGCTGGTCACCACGCCGGCGTTAGCCGCAACCGCCTGGGTGTCGGGGAACAGCAGCATGAAATCCTTTTTCATGGCCTTGTAGTCGGCCATGTCCATTGCGCAATTCATTACCACCGTGTGCAGCGGCGGCAGCTTGTCCTTGTACTCGCCAGCGTCCAGAACGAACGTGGCCGGCTTGATGCGCTCCATCACCTGCTCCAACGCCCCCTTGGCTGGCGTCCACTCCCCGAAGTCACGGTTGATGCAGTAGAAGTATTGCTGTAGGAACGCGCCCTTGCTGCGGCCCAACAGCGTCTGGTCGATGACCTTGCACTGACCGAATACGTCCTCCAGACCGTTGGAGGTGAAGCTGCCGGTCAACCCCCAGCGGATCCGCATATCGCCCAGCACCTTCAGCAGCGCCTTGAACCGCTTGCCGGAGGGGTTCTTCAGGCGCGTTAGCTCGTCGAACACCACGGCATCGAAGCGTAGCGGCTGCTCGGCCAGCCATTGCAGGTTGTCGTAGGTGGCGACCACCACCTGCACGTTGGCCTGTAGCGCCTTCACCCGCTGCGTCGGCGTGCCGATGACCACGGACAACGACAGCCCCGGTGCCCACAGCTTGGCCTCCACCGGCCAGACGCTGACGGCGACCCGCTTGGGCGCCACCACGAGGAACCGCTGCACCTCGCCCGCGCCCAGCATGTCGCGCATGGCGGTGAGCGTGATGGCGGTCTTGCCGGCACCGACAGGAGCGAGAATCATGGCCCTGTCCCGCTCGTACAGGAAGTCAGCGGCTAGGTTTTGGTAGGGTCTAAGATTCAAGATACGCCTCTATAAAGGTTTGCGCGACTTGCGGGACAATGGCATTGCCGTAGGCGCGCAAGCGTCCCACTCTGCCGGGTATCCCATGAGCCAACGGGAATGTGCCGGGTTCAACTGGCCGGGCTTTTCCGTCGCGGCAGGGGAGCCAATCGCAGTCAGACCAGCTACTCTGGGTAACTGATCGAGCCTGCTGCGCGTTGACTTGTCCGGGTTCGTTCCTGTTTCGCTCATCCCCGGCGAGTCCTTCCAATCCCTCGCGCTGGCCGTCGGCCAACTCGCCAACGAGCTCGCCATCCCCAGCGTCATCCCGAACCCGTTGCCGTTCGTCTGCCTCGCCTTGCACTCCTCCCTGCGCGTCTCCCATCGACTGTCCGTATCGTTCTGCGGCCCCGCGTTCGGAGTCGGCCAACTGGTCAACGTCACCGCCCCTTCCAAGTCCATCCCGCCCGTGTGCGTCGGTGTCGATTTGACGTTCGGCCCCCCGCTCGGTGTGTTTGGCGTAGGCCAACTCGCCAACGCCGCAATCCGGCTGACCGTGGGTTTCCCCTCGGCTATCCCCCGCATGGCCGCTTGCGGCGAGGAACTTAAATGTGCGTCCCCCAGCAACGGTGTCGGCCACGAACCACAATCTTTGTCTGATGTGCGGCGCGCCGACGCCGCCAGCCGGTAGACCAACCGTCCCGCAGGCGTAACCTTCTCCCTCCAGGTCAGCTTGAACAAGGTCGAGCCACCCGTGGTTAATCGCTGCTTCAACCTGCTCACCAAAGATAACGTCAGGTTTGCACTCGCGGATGAGGTTGAACCAGGTGGGCCAGAGGTGACGCTCGTCTGTAACGCCCCCCCCGGCACCGGCTGCGCTGAAGGGTTGGCAGGGGCAACTGCCCGTCCAAACAGGTCTGTCCTCGGGCCATCGGGCAAGGCGCAGGGCGCGACTCCAGCCGCCAAGACCGGCGAAGAAATGGCACTGAACAAATCCGTTAAGATCACTTGCTCTGACATCCTTGATGCTCCTAGAATCGACTTCACCTTGGGGCAAATGCCCCGCTGCAATCAGATTGCGTAGCCACTGCGCGGCATACGGGTCAAACTCGTTGTAGTAGTTCATCCACCTCACCTTTCGATCTAATCACAACGTAATTCATTCCCATGCGGCGCATCTCGGCAGCAAACAGCTTCTGCCACGGCGAGAGTCTGCCCTTTACAGTCTTCAGTTCCACAAACCACACCACGCCCCCTGGCAGCAGCACGATGCGGTCGGCCACCCCGACACGCCCCGGTGACACCCACTTATATGCAATGCCGCCATGCTCGACGGTGCGGCGCACAAGGTAGCGTTCGATGTCACGTTCCATGTAAAAAACTTTAGCACAGAAATAAAAAGTATGCTAATCTTCTTTTTCACTACAGGAGAGTCAAATGGGATACGAACGGTGCATGTGTGGGGCAAGCGATTGCCCGATTTGCGGGCCATTGCAAGGCTATGCCAGCAGCGAGCGCGATCTGGAACTGGCGTTGGACGAGGTTGTCGAGTGCATCCTCGAACACGGCCAATGGCCCAAAAAAGGCCGCGCCCAGTTTGACCTTTACGATTATCTTCTTGAGAACCGCGACCCCAGCTACGCGCTGGAGATGTACGTCGCTGCGATTAGCAGCAACGAATACGCTCTTGAAAATCGTCGTGACCTCCAGCGCAAGATCGTCGAGGAGCTGCTTATCAAACATCTGAGGGGATCTGACCTAGTGGCCGACCACGCAGCCGAGGCGTACACAGAATGAAACACTCAACAGTCGTCGGTGGTAGCACCGCCAAGCGTGTGATGAACTGCCCCGGCTCAGTTGCGCTGGTGCAACTGGCGCCACCGTCGCCCTCCAGCGTCTACGCCGACAAAGGCACGCTGCTCCACACCGCGATCAGCGAGATGTTGTTAGGTGAGGATGATGTTATCGGCATGACCTACGAGGGACAGACGCTCGATCAGGACATGATCGACGACAAAATCAACCCGGCGCTTGCCCTGCTGGATACGCTCGACCCCGACGGTGAGATGAAGCTTGCCCTCGAGACTCGCGTGGGGTTTGGTAATTACCTGCCCGGTGCATTCGGTTCCTGCGATGTGTTGGGCCGCATCGGCAACACGGCCTACGTCATCGACTGGAAATTCGGCGACGGCATAGCCGTAGCCGCAGAAGACAACGAGCAGTTGATGTACTACGCCGCGGCGGCCATGCGTACACCGGAAGTCGCGTGGGTGTTTGATGGCGCGGTTGCCATCGAGTGCGTCATAATTCAGCCCCCCGTAATCCGGCGCTGGACAACAACGCCCAAGCGCATCGGGCAGTTTGCGCGGCAACTGAAAAAGGCCGTCAACCTCAGCGCGCAGCCGGATGCAAAGCTCAACCCCGGCGAGCATTGCCGGTTCTGTCCCGCCCGCCCGACCTGTCCCGAGATGACCGGCGCGGTGGATCGTGCGCTGAAGGTCAAGCTGGACGCCATTGACGACGCGATGCTGGGCGCGTATGCGTCCAACGCGGTCTTGTTGCAGGGCTGGATCGACAGCATCAACGCGCTGGTGCAGGCCAAGATTGAGAAGGGCTATAAAATACCCGGCTGGAAGATGGTCGCCAAGAAAGGCCTTCGCCAGTGGGCCGATGAGCAGGTGGCCGTCACCACGCTGCGCGAGTTGGGCTGCGAACCGTGGAAGAAGCCCAAGCTGATCTCGCCAGCGCAAGCAGAAAAGAAAATTAAGAATCTGCCCGAAGGACTGACCGTGTCAGTCTCATCGGGCGATACGTTGGCACCGGAGTCAGATCCGAGGCCGGCGGTTTTGCAAATCGGGCAGCAGTTGACCGCCGCCCTCTCTAAACTTATCTAGGAGTAAAGTAATGTTAAAAAAAGGTGAATTTACATTGGCAGATGAGCAAGCACAAGCTGAAGCAATTTA
>Ga0181348_1000843_pt1 | contig 13383 bp, 14 predicted proteins | sample Su13VDMM110DN_FD_130092 | JGI IMG/M metagenome (GOLD analysis project Ga0181348, IMG submission 130092) | Freshwater viral communities from Lake Michigan, USA - Su13.VD.MM110.D.N | ecosystem: Environmental > Aquatic > Freshwater > Lake | place: USA: Michigan | collected 2013-07-16
ACAAGTACAAAAAAATAGAAGAAACAGAATAACATAGGTATTTATATGTATGATGAACGATAAAAAAATCATTAATAGTTTTTACTTACAAGACGAATTAAATCCTGATATATGGGACGAACCCAGTGAAGGTGAGTACAAACTAAAACCTGAAATAAGAAAACGATTACTTAAGGTTGCAGAATTATTCATAGATTATTTGGATGTTGACTTTTTTATCCACGATGTTTTATTTGTTGGATCTTTGGTTGGTTATAATTGGTCTGAGTTTTCCGATTTTGATATTCATGTGATAATGGACTTTAAAGAAAGTGGAGACAAAGAAGAACTATATAGAGAATTGTTTAGACTTAAAAAAACAGTATTTAATTCGGCTCACGACATTAGAATAAAAGGGTATGAAACTGAACTTTATGTTGAGGATGTTAATGAAACAAATGCTAGTACCGGACTTTATTCATTAATGAATAATGAATGGGAAAAGAAACCAAAAAAAGAAGAATTTACAGTTGATGAGAAAAAAATCAAACAAAAGGCACAACAATGGATGGACATTATTGATGATGCTATCGAGAAGGCCGAAGGAGAAGATTTAGATGATGCGGTTAAAACCGTTAAAAAGTACAGAGAAAAATTAAGGAAGTATAGGTCTTGTGGACTTAAAAAAGAAGGTGAGTTTTCTTATGAGAATTTAGTGTTTAAATATCTAAGAAGAAATGGGTATATTACTAAATTAGAAAATTTTAAAAACAAAATTGCGGATAAAAAATTATCTTTAGAACAAGAAAATTCACAATAAAAATACAAATACAAAATATCCATATATTTATATAAAAAAATATTATGCCAACAACAGCTTGTACATCTTATTATACCACAACAATAACCGGTTATTTACCAGGTACTGGACAGACAACAGGAACTATTGTAACATACGGAACACCAACACCCCAATGGTCAAATACCACAGGAGGAACTATAAACCAATGTAATGCTGTTACTATTGGTGGATTTAATGGATTAAACAATTAAAATTAATAAAAAATGGGAGATATCAAACCGATAGGTAGTGAGAAATTAGAAGGAATGGATAAATTAAGACGTATTATGGAAATTGCCAAATACAACGAAGTTCCTAAACAAGAAATAAATAACTTGTCTACTACAAATTATACAATCCGTCTTGCCGACGGAAACCTTTATGGTATAGTAAAAGAAAAATCTGGTTATATAATTAAAAAAGGGTTGAATGAATCCAATTTGGATTATTCAGAACCAATGAGAGGTAGAAAACACTATAGATCATATTCTGAAGCAATGAAAAGACTGAATTTAGTTGTGGCTGAAGTTAATCGAGTAACTGGTAATGTATTTGAAACCCCCCTTATTGGTGAACAAGAGGTAAAAAAAAAATTCATTTTAAAAACTAACAAACCAACCCCCCCTGTAGAATCACCAGCACCTGAACCTTCATTACCTCCAGCACCTGAATTACCTGCTGCTGGTGGCGATATGGGAATGCCACCTGCGGCTGGTAGCGATATGGGAATGCCACCGGCAGACGATATGGGAATGCCACCTGCGGCTGGTAGCGATATGGGAATGCCACCGGCAGACGATATGGGAATGCCACCTGAAGACGATATGGGAATGCCACCTGAAGACGGTAGTGATATGGGTGACGAAGAACTTGATATGGGTGACGAACAATCTCAGGGACCATCAGGATTAAAATCGATACAACGACTAACGGGTAAATTAAGTCAAAAAATCCGGGCTTTTGATAAAGACAAAGGTTTAGATTCTCAAGATATTAAATACGTTATTAATTCTATTATTTCGTCAATCGATTTAGATAATTTAGATGAGGACGACAAAGATGACATTTTATCAAAATTTGAAGATTCGGACGAATATGGTATGGGAGATGAAGGAGACTTAGACCTATCCGATGAAGAAGATATGGGAGAACCAATGGGAGAACCAATGGGAGAACCGATGGCAGAACCGATGGCAGAACCGATGGCAGAACCGTTACCTATGGAAAACTTTAAAGAGTCTGTTGAGGATGTGTTAGCTAACTATTTTGTTTTTACGGGTGAAGAAAAAAAATTAAATGAAGAAAAAAATAAGAAAAATTTTATTAAAAATAAATTGGTCGGTATTGAGGTAAGAAACGAAATTAAAAAAATGTGTGAATCTTATAAACAAATGGATTCAGCAAACAGATTTTTAAATGAGAATAAATCTGCTAAATTTATAGGTAAAACCAACAAAAAGAATTTAGTTTTTTCTGTTAATGGAAAAACTATAAAAGTTAACACAATGGGTAATATTATATGATTTTAGTTTATGTAAATGAACTTGGTCCAAATTTTAAAGGGGATAACATTTATGAGTTTATTTTTTCTGATTTGGATGACGTTTGGGGGGATAATTGGGATTCAGAACCAGCATCAGGAAAACCACTTCCACCAGACATTCATTACATAAAAAAAGTTGGGGTTTTAAAAAATTCTAATATATCGTTAGAGTTGATTCAAGAATCTGACTATTTTGGGGTTATAGATGCTGTTGATGGGGTTATTAGTTTGGCTTGGGAAAAATCGGATAGTGACGACTTAGTCATATCAAAATATAAACGACTTGTCTTTCTATATGGTGAAACTGTAGATGAAGTTGAAAATAAATTATACGAGAGAGATATCGTATTAAAATGGGAAAAAAATTTAGTACAAGATGAAACATATGAATCCTAAATTAGCGAGACTTTTAAATGAAGGGTTTTCAATTAATACACTTGAAAACTTAACTTTAAAACAAATTGGAGTTCTTTACAGTAAAATAAATGAAGCATCTGGAAGTGTTAAAATGGCCGCAGATAAAGCAGATCCTGCTAAAATCAAAACCCTAACTGACCAAGGAATAAATGTAGAGATAGGTGAAAATGAAGAAGAACTTGGTGAGGAAGATGTTAATGAAAAGGCCAAATCACAAAAACAACAAAAACTTATGGGGTTAGCGTTAGATGTTAAAAAAGGTAATACCCCTAAATCTAAGGTTTCTAAAAAAGTTAAAGACATATCTAAAGATATGACAAAAAAAGACCTAAAAGATTTTGCGTCTACAAAACACAAAGGGTTACCCATTTATGCTATGGAGCAGGAAGATACGGATGAAGACCATGATGTTAATGTGAAAAATATTGAGGAAAGTATTTTGAATATTATTGAAAAACATTTACCACCTCATACCACTAAAGGTGAACTTCTTAAAACAATAAGAAGAAAATAATAATGAATGTCACTATCGAAAGAACAAATATTATTAGAGTATGCTAAGTGCATAAATGACACTCCATACGCATTAAAGACGTATTTACAAACTTACGATAACACACAATCACAATACGTACCATTAGAACTATTTAACGACCAAGTTACATTGGTTAATGATTACGATACTTGTGAGGAAAACATTGCACTAAAATATCGTCAGGCTGGCGTATCTACTGTAACGTCTGCTTGGGCATCAAAAAAATTGGTGTTTGCAAAAAAATCAAAACCAGAAAAAATACTAATCATTGCAAACAAAATGGACACCGCCCAAGAAATGGGAAATAAGGTTAGAGCGTTTGTTGACCAATGGCCATCTTGGTTAGGGGTTACGTTTTCTGTTGAGAAAAACTCACAAAGACACTTTAAATTAACAAATGGTTGTGAGGTTAAAGCGGTTGCAACATCAAAGGATGCTCTACGTGGTTATACGCCAACTATATTAATATTTGATGAGGCCGCATACATCAATGCAGACGAAGACTTTTGGTCTGCCTGTATGGCGTCTTTATCTACAGGGGGTAAAGTAATCGTAATTTCAACACCAAACGGGTTTGACCCAATTTATTATTCAATATATAGTCAGGCGGTTAAAGGAATGAATGACTTTAAAATAACTGAAATGTACTGGTTTCGTGACCCACGATATTCTAAAGACTTAAAACTTATTAAATGTGATAATATTGTTCATTACATGTTAAATCGAAAGGATTATAATGATAGTGAAATTATATTAGATTATTCAAAAATTAAAGTAGGTGACAGGGATTTTCAAGAGATTAAAAGAAAAATTGAAAACGAGGGGTACAAACCTTATAGTTCTTGGTTTGAAGCAATGGCTAAAAAATTAAAGTTTGATAAAAGAAAAATATCACAAGAGCTTGAATGTAACTTTTTAGGTTCAGGGGATAGTGTTATTCCTCCCGAAACCATGAAAAAAATTAAAGAAACCCACATTAAAGAACCTGAAAACAAATTTATGGGTGGTGCAATTTGGCAATGGAAAGAACCGGTAGAAGGGCATCGTTATATAATGGGTGTCGACGTTTCAAGAGGCGATAGTGAAGATTTTAGTACCATATCTATTATTGATTTTGATGTTAGAGAACAAGTATTGGAATATATTGGAAAAGTTCCCCCTGACGTATTAGCTGAAATCGCATACAAGTGGGCGACAATGTATAACGCTTTTATTGTTACCGACATTACCGGAGGTATGGGTGTCTCTACCTCTAGAAAGTTACAAGAATTAGGTTATAAAAATTTATATATAGATGGTGTTAATCCTGCTGATAAATGGAAGTGGGACCCAAAATCACAAGATAAAATACCTGGAATAAACTTTAACTCTAAACGAGTACTAATTATTCAAGCATTTGAGGAGGCATTAAGATTTGATTTTGCCTTAAGGTCACAAAGGTTATTTAATGAGCTTAATACTTTTGTTTATGTTAATGGTAGACCTGACCACCAAAAGGGTCAACACGACGACTTAATCATGGCGTTTGCTATCGCCATATTTGTTGGTGAAACGTCCTTCGCCCAATTAGAGAAAGTGACAGAACAAACAAAAGCAATGCTTGAGTCATGGTCGGTACAATCAAATGAAAATCAAAACGCATACACAAATTTTAATCCAGGACTACCCGTTAGTCCGAATAATGGATACGGACACCAAAGAAATGCGGTAACTAAAAGCGATTATGAAAAGTATTTATGGTTATTCAGTGGTAAAAGGGTTTAATTTGAAAATTACCACATTATTTTTAAAATAAAAAAACATGGCAGAACAAAAACTAACCGTATGGCAAAGATTGAGTAGGACTTTTGGACCAAACTCTACATTAGACCAACAATCGCCAATTTTCAAATTTGATAAAAAGGAACTTCTAAAGACAACAGATAAGTCTGAATTTGAAAAAGAAAAATTACAGGCTCAACAAACAATGTACATTGGTAAACAATGGCAAAAAGTTGAAAGTAACTTATATCAACAGGCGGTTTACTATGAACCAACAAGAATGGCTTCATATTATGATTACGAATCTATGGAGTATACTCCCGAAATCTCAGCGGCTTTAGATATCTATGCTGAAGAATCAACAACACCTGACCAAGATGGTTTAATATTAAAAGTATATTCCGAATCAAAAAGAATAAAATCAGTTCTAATTGATTTATTTGTAAATAAGTTAGACATAAATACTAATTTACCTATGTGGACAAGAAACACATGTAAATTTGGGGATAATTTTGTTTATTTAAAATTAGATCCAGAAAATGGTATTGTAGGGTGTCAACAACTACCTAACATCCAAATAGAACGTTTAGAAAAAGGTATGAAATTCCAACCTGACAAGTATTCTCAGGAAATGGAAAACGATGCTTTGAAGTTTACATGGAAAGAAAAAAACATGGAGTTTAACACATGGGAGATGGCACACTTTAGAATATTAGGGGACGATAGAAAACTACCGTATGGTACATCAATGTTAGAAAAATCTCGTCGTATATGGAAACAACTTTTACTATCTGAAGACGCTATGTTAATCTATCGGGTATCAAGAGCGCCAGAAAGAAGGGTCTTTAAAGTATTTGTTGGTAATATGGATGATAAAGATGTTGACCCATATGTACAAAGAGTTGCCAATAAATTTAAAAGAGACCAAATTGCTGACCCGAATACAGGAAATGTTGACATGAGGTATAATCAAATGGCCGTAGATCAAGATTACTTTATTCCTGTTAGAGATGCTGCAGCAACCAACCCAATTGAAACACTACCTGGTGGAACAAACTTGGCGGAGATAGCAGATATTGAGTATATCCAAAAGAAATTAGTTACCGCGTTAAGGATACCTAAAGCGTATTTAGGGTTTGAAGAGGCTGTTGGTGACGGTAAAAACTTATCTTTATTAGATATTCGTTTTGCAAGAACAATTAATAGAATTCAAAAATCTATGATAGCAGAATTAAATAAGATAGCTATTGTACATTTATTTCTTTTAGGGTTTGAAGATGAATTAACAAATTTCACATTGGGGTTACATAATCCTTCTAAACAATCTGAGTTATTATCTATTGAACTTTGGAAAGAAAAGATTTTATTGTATAAAGATGCTGTTGCCGAAATACCAAACAGTCTTGCTGCCGTATCGTCATCTTGGGCTAAGAAACACATACTAGGGTTTTCTGACGAAGAAATTAGATTAGACATCCAACAACAGAGAGTTGAAAGAGCAGTTTCTGCAGAATTAGGTAAAACTGCAGAAATAATTACTAAGACCGGATTATTTGATAATATTGACCAATTATATGGTAAGAAAGATGTTCAACCAGCGGCAGACGCAGGGGGAGCAGGAGGAGAACCACCAATGGGTGGGGAATCAATGGGTCCTCCACCGGGAGGAGAAGCCCCAATGGGTGGAGGCGCTGAAGCTCCACCACCAGCACCTGAAGGAGGTGGGGTAACACCTGAAAACTTAAACGTTAAAGGTTTAAATATTTTAGTTGAAGATAGGTTATTTAACTCATTTGATACTTTAAATTTTTCTAAAGGCGGTAACTCTTTAATTGAAATTGACGATAAGTTGAAATCTTTATTAGATAAGTAATATTTATAATAAAAACACTATGAATACTTTTGGTACAATTAAAACAAAAATAGAACGAGCAACGGTAATCCTTTATGGGAAACCAGAATTTAAATCATTTATGAAACAATTCAAATCTATGGTTTTAGAAAATAAAGATGTTGCTGAACTTTACTATATCTATGATGATTTATCATCTAAAAAAGGTTTAGATAAATCAATTGCTGATGACTACATAAACGAATCAGTAGAATACAGTCAAGTATTGATTGAGAATAATCAAAATTCCTTAGGTCGAGTAAGTAATTGGATTGATTCTATAGTTATGGAACATAAAAATGTGTATTCTGACATTGATACGACTATTTATAATCATTCTATTAGGAATTTAGAAGTTGTATTAGAATCTAAAAAAAATATTAAAAATACCTTAATCAGTGAAGAAGTTAAAAAAGAATCTACTAATTTTAATTTACCGTTATCATCAATGGTTCGAGCTGCTAATGATTCTATAAGTAAAAATATAGAACATATTGATGAGTCCGACAGAAAAGAATTAACATCAATACTATCAATTAATATTGAAGATGTAAAAACAGAAATCGAGTCTTTAAAAGAAAACATCTTAAACAACTTAAAAACTAATCTTAACGAATCTACAGATAAAGAGTTAACTTTAACGATTGAAAATACTATTAATAGAGTTACTAATGTAAATATTGACCATTATAACTTATATAAATTAAGAAAGTTAAATCAAGGGTTATGAGTAACAGGAAATTCTTTTTTGGTTGGGGAAACATAAAAAAGGGTATTACTGAAATTATAAGAATATACTCACACAAACCATCATTTTTTTCTAAAAAAAGGATTGAATCTGGAATAGCTTTTATAGTGGCACAATGGGGAATGGTTTTTTTTCTTTTAAAGAAATATCCAGACTTATCTATGACTGATATCGTTATGTGGGCATCTATTGAGTTTGGGATTTCAGGATATATCCTACATCAAATACAAAAAGAAAAAAAATTAGATAATGCTCAAGATAATACTGAAGATACTCAAGACTCTAATTGAGACTTCTTTTTTTGTAGATAAACCGATTTTTTATTCTGTTCCCTTTTCTTAACTGAATTTTTTGTGAACTCTTGTAGTTCCTTTAATTTCTCAAGTTGTTTTGTTTTATATACTTTAAATTTATATTGTTTTAGTGCTTGGTCAATTGAACTTGAATTTTTAACTGTAATTATTATCATAATTTTTTATTGTTTTTATATGTAAATATACGAACTTTTTTGAATTTTGACAAATGTTATTTTTTCACTTACCATTATAACAACAATAAACATATAAGGTATGAAAAATGAAAAAAGGAAAAACATCAAAATTAAACATTTTTGATGATGCTAAATGTCACTACGGTACGGTAGACTCTAAAAATCTAAAATCAATATATATAGTATTACAAACGTGGATTGAGCCTTTGGATGACTTTGATAATTGGAATAAAATCACAGGACATATTAAAAGACAAATACAACACACGCTTTTAGAGGTATCTGACCACACTTGTTTTGAGAAAAAACAAATTGTTGATTTAGATTTACGAACAAGCGGTATTCAAAAGAATAAAAAAAGTTTTATGAATTTAGAGATAACTCTTTTTGTTCATAACCAAAACATTAATTTTAAATCGTTAATATTACGAGAAAAAATTAAAAACATTTTAAAATCAATTTACCTTGATGACTTAAAAAATTCCAAGTTTTTCACACTAAGTAAAACAAAAGTTAAAGAAACGATAAGTTGCTAATATTTATTGTAAAAACAATTATGAGAATATTAGGACCAAATGATATCGGTAAGGGAATTTTAGTAGAATGGGATGCTGGACACATTAACCCAAATGATATGAGAAACTCTGAGGTGATAAAAGAATCATATGGACAATTAGAGCACTCTAAACCATTTGTCTTCTACGCGACTTTACAAAAATACGGAATTCCAAATAGAAATGGACGAGTATACCCTGAAAAATTATTAAAAAGAGAATCTGATAAATACAAAGAAATTATTAATCGTGGTATGTCTATTTCAGAATTAAATCACCCTGAATCTTCTTTGATAGATTTAGATAGGGTTTCACATTTAATTACTGATATATGGTGGGAAGGTAACGTATTAATGGGTAAAGTTAAGTTATTAACTACACCAGGTTTTCATGAGAGAGGTGTAGTGTCGTCTAAGGGTGATGTTGCAGCTAATCTAATGAGACAAGGAGTAACTATGGGAGTATCATCTAGAGGGGTGGGTTCTTTAGTTAAAAAGGGAGAACAAAATGAAGTTCAGGATGATTTTGAATTAATTTGTTTTGATTTAGTTTCATCACCATCCACTCCAGGAGCGTATCTCTATTTAAATAAAGATGATAGACCTAAGTATGAGGAAAAATTGTCAGAACAAGACAATAATAATTTTAATGGTGGTGGATTAGAGAAATCAGTTGACTTAATGAAAAGATTATCCGATTATTTAGGAAAATAAAAAAATTATGGACGAAAAGTATTTTGTAGCAAAAATCACCAATGATATGGTTGATACTGAAACCGGAAAGGTTAAAAAACAAAGAGAAGAAAAATTGGTAAAAGGATATTCACCAACAGATGTTGAGGCAAAAATAACCAAAGCTTACGAAACTTACACAATGGATTGGAGAATAACCTCAATCGTTGAAAGTAAGATTGATGAGGTTATTGAGTAATCACACAACCTACCGATAAAAGGGACACCAAAAGTGTCCCTTTTTTTATTTATGTAATGTTTTTTTACTTTTATTACCTTAAAATAGTATTTTTTTTAAAAACGGATATATTTATCTGTAAAATAAACGCATAACGCATTGCTTTTTACAAAACAAATGAGTATAGAAAAAACAGGATCGATAGTAGAAAACGCTTTATTACAAATCAAAGCCATTGAAAATGCTATCAGTGAAAACGCAAAAGGAATACTTGCTTCTACGATGAAGGAAGAAATCAGTGAATTAATTAAAGAATCTATTGTAGGTTCTAAAAAATCTAAAAGAACACTTTTTGAACAAGACGCACCTGAGGTTGAAGAACCTGAGGAAGTTGACGTAGACGATAATATGGGTGATTTTGAAGATGAAGAAGATCCGGAGGCGGAAGTATCTGTTGACGACGTTGAAGACGACGAAGTTGAAGTAGATAACTTTGGAGCTGAAGGTGATAATGAAATGGAGATGCCTCCATTGGATATGACATCTGCAAGTCCATCAGAGATTTTGAAAGTTTTCAAAGCTATGGGAGATGAAGATGGTATTATTGTAAAAAAAGAAAATGATTATCTTCATTTATCTGATAATGACCAAGAATATATTATCCAAATGAATGGTGTTGACAATAACATGGAAGAACCAATGGCAAACTTAGAAGAAGGTGTTGTATACGAATTGGAAATGGAAGATCATGGAATGGAAGATTATGGAATGGAAGATTATGGAATGGAAGATTATGGAATGGAAGATTATGGAATGAAAGGTCATGGAATGGAAGATCATGGAATGAAAGGTCATGGAATGAAAGGTCATGGAATGAAAGGTCATGGAATGAAAGGTCATGGAATGGAAGACCAAGAATATAATGAACAACATAATTTTGAAGATCGAGAATATAATGAACAACATAATTTCGAAGACCAAGAATATAATGAACAACATAATTTTGAAGATCGAGAATATAATGAACAACATAATTTCGAAGATCGAGAATATAATGAAGATTCTGACTTTTTTGATTTAGACTCTATTGAAGTGGATGATTTTGGCGGTGAAGGAAACGAACAAGTTTATGAAATTGACCAAGACGAATTAGAATCAGTCGTAGAAGCCTTTAAAGCAATTGGAATTGGAATGGGTAAAGTTGGTAACGGTTTTGGTAAATCATCAGTAAACCACAAAGGGTTTAAAGATGATATGGCTAACGGAACAAAATCTGAAAAAAGAGGTAAGGGACCTAAATTCAATTATGGTAAAATTAAACATGGTGTAACTGAAACTGACGCTGACGCTGAAGAAACATTCGAAGGATGGGAAATGGAAGAAGATTTTGACATGGTTGATATTGACACGATTGAAGGAATGATGGAACCTGAAACTACTGAAGCATCAAGAAATATTGCTTACAAACGTAGATCTGAAAGAGGTAGAGTTACGGCACCAAGTCAATTAAGAAAAGAATCTGTAAATGCAGAATTGAATTTATTACAAGAGAAAAATGAAGAATACAAAAAAGCTTTAAATTTCTTTAGAACTAAATTAAATGAAGTTGCAGTGTTTAATTCAAATTTGGCTTACGCTACTAGACTATTCACTGAACATTCAACAACAAAACAAGAAAAAATAAATATACTAAGAAGATTTGACAATGTTGAATCTATCAAGGAATCTAAAAATCTTTACAAATCAATCAAAAATGAAATAGATGGTAAATCAAGTGAGATGGTAACTGAGTCTGTACAGACAAAAGTTAGTAAAAGTCCTGCTAATGGCTCATCGGCTAATTTAATTGAAAGTAAAACGTATGAAAATCCTCAATTCATGAGAATGAGAGATTTGATGACAAAAATAAAATAAATAAAATAAACTCAATTTAAAAAAAACAAAAATGGGAGCATTATTAGAATCAGGTCTTGTTGGTAACATCGGGTTAAAACACCTTAAAGTTATCAAAGAAGACACAATTAACAAATGGGATCGTTTAGGATTCCTAGATGGCCTTAAAGGTCACATTAAAGAAAATATGGCGCAATTGTATGAAAACCAAGCGTCACATTTGATTAACGAAGCGGCGTCTTCAGATAGTTCAGGTTCTTTCGAAATTGTAGTTTTCCCTATCGTAAGACGTGTATTCTCTAAATTATTGGCTAACGACTTAGTTTCTGTACAAGCAATGAACTTACCAATCGGTAAATTGTTCTACTTTGTACCTAAAATTCAAGGTTACCAAACGGCAGCTGTAGGTGGATTTGAAAACATACATTACGGACCTATTGGTTCTGATGGTGGACCAACAAATCCAGGTATTGGATATTCAGCAACTGATAAAAACCTTTACGATAGATTTTATGAAGGTAATGAACCAGGTTTAGACCCGGCTGGTCTTTTTGATTATTCTAAAGGAGCGTACACAGCGATTACTTCTACAGCAACGGCTACGGTTCAATGGGTAAGTGGACAATTAACACCGACAGCTTATAACCTTACTAACGGTACTGTTGCAGCTACGGGAGCTGACGGAGGTCCTGTTTATAGAAAGGTTATTGTTGCAATGACAGGATTTTCAAATGCAGGAGCCGGAAAATTAATTGGCCCTGATGGTCAAGAAATGGATAACGAGGCTTTCTTATCTGATTTAGTTGTTCAAGCACAACCTACAGGAGCATTTTCAGGAATGGGTACAGGAGCATTACTATTTAGAGTTGTAACTCAAAAATATGGTAAAGGAATTGTAGAATACGGAACACAAACTAGTACCACTTGGTCGTCTACAGGAAATGGTGGGGCGTATGATAATTTATGTTCTCAAGACGGAATAATTTATTTAGAAGTTGATTTACAACAGCCTTGTTCTATTGGAACAGCATCTCTTGATGGTTATTCAGGATTAACATTAACTGTTGCTGGTACTGTAGTCACTGGTTCACAATTTAAGGTTACGTTTAGAAGATATAAAGAAATGGAATTTGAAGACCAAATTGGTGAAGTTTCTTTTGATTTAGAATCAGTAACTGTTTCTGTAACTGAAAGAAAACTAAGAGCACAATGGTCTCCTGAATTAGCACAAGACGTTTCTGCATTCCATAACATCGATGCTGAAGCTGAATTAACAGCTTTATTATCTGAGCAAGTGGCGGCAGAAATTGACCGTGAAATTTTACGTGACTTACGTAAAGGTGCGGCTTGGAACTTACGTTGGGATTACAACGGATGGAAAAGAGGTACTACCGCAAATCCATTAACACAATACACTCAAAAAGATTGGAATCAAACTTTGATTACTGCGATTAACCAAATCTCAGCACAAATCCACAAATCTACTTTGAGAGGTGGTGCTAACTGGATAGTTGTTTCTTCTGAGATATCTGCGATTTTTGACGATTTAGAATACTTCCACGTATCTAACGCATCTCCAGATCAAGACCAATACAACATGGGTATTGAAAGAGTTGGTACATTAGCTGGTCGTTACCAAGTATACCGTGACCCTTACTTCCCACCAAACACAGTTTTGTTAGGACACAAAGGAACGTCTTTACTTGATACAGGTTATGTTTACGCACCGTACGTACCTCTACAATTAACACCTACAATGTACAATCCGTTCAACTTTACTCCGATTAAAGGAATAATGACGAGATACGCAAAAAAGATGGTA
>Ga0181348_1000844_pt1 | contig 13373 bp, 32 predicted proteins | sample Su13VDMM110DN_FD_130092 | JGI IMG/M metagenome (GOLD analysis project Ga0181348, IMG submission 130092) | Freshwater viral communities from Lake Michigan, USA - Su13.VD.MM110.D.N | ecosystem: Environmental > Aquatic > Freshwater > Lake | place: USA: Michigan | collected 2013-07-16
GACCCTGTCCCAGAAGATCGAACGTATGGCCGTTATCATGAACGATGATGGGTTCATGCCTGAGGTGGCTATGTCGGCGAAGAAGGTGGCCTTGGCCTTGGTTGATGAACTGAAGGAAAAATCTAAGGAAGTTAGCCTCCGTACGCTGATCAAGACAGCAAAGATTGCCACCTCCAAGTCTGCCAATTGGGAGTCCCTAGCCGAATACATGCTGATTCAGGGCTAAATTTTGCATCGTAAAACGGTAACTAGGAATAGTTACTGAAATAACCGTTGACTTTATTACGGGGCTGGACTATAATTGGATATCAACAGGAGAAAACAACATGGATATGATCGATTTGGCTACTATTGCTTTTGCCCTCGTAGGCATTGTGTATTTGGTTATTGAAGGAGAACTGCTATGAATGACGTATCTGCTTGTGTGTTCAGTGACATTCGTTACACGTTGATTGAGATGGGGGAGCGGGCTGCTGATGCCGTCTCTGCTGACGTCTTCCATGTGATGGCCGATAGCCTCCTCTACCCCCCCGCCTCCAATGGTGAATGGGAAGGTTGGACGGCCAAGGATATCTCCGATTTCGAACGCCATTATCCCGAATGCCCTGGGTGTGAGTTCGATAACTAAAACTAGTTACATTTTGCATCGTAAAACGTGCAAAATAACAGTTGACTTTATTACGTGGCTGGACTATAATAAGACATCAACAGGAGAAAACGATATGACAGAATTTGAAACTAAGTGCTACGGAATGTCCGAAGCCGTTATCCGTCAAGACTACATGAAATCATTGACCGCAAGCCATTGTGGTTTGGAGTTTGTGGTGATGGGTTTGTTGTCTGATGCCCAGGAACTGCAGAGCTTTGGCAATGCCCAGGCTCTGGACCAGTCTCGGAAGAACATGAACATTGCCAAGTTCATCCTCGCTGAAATTATGGACGCAAAGGAAGTAGCATGAAAGAGCTGAGCAAATACGTGCAGACGAAAAACTCGTGGGATAAGATGTTCAATAAGAGCTTCCGCCCCCTAAGTCTCATCTTTGTAGAAGATCGCCAACTTCTTGCGCGCATGCTCAGCAGCGACCTATCCCCCGAAAACCTCTCCTGCGACGGTGAACTGCCAATGGCAGAAGTCATCGCCCGGGCACGCTTTCTGAAGAAGGTTGCCAGCCAGTTGAAGGCCATGGATCCTTCTATACAGATAGATGACTGAGGGGGTGCCTGCGGGCACTGTAGTTATCTACAACGGTAGAGAATACATCGCAGTCAGGGACAGTGTGGACGGCAAGGTCACACTCTCACGCCCAGGCCTGGCTGGTGCCTTCACCGTGCTTGTGCGTTCAACCATATGTAAGCTAAAATAACAGTTGACTTTATTACGGGGCTGGACTATAATTGGATATCAACAGGAGAAAATATGAGTAGAATGGCCGAATTGTATCAAGACATAGTGGATATGGTAGAAGGTGGGGCTGACTCTGCTGAGATTGCCTACAGCTTGGAATGCCAATACAGCATCCCGTTGAAAGATGGGATTGTGATGGTCGAACGTATGGCTGCTGAAATCAAAGAACTGGAGAACCTATGAAATTTGCATATGACGAATATGGGGATGAGGTAAAGCGCTTGATTGATGTCAGTATCGATGAGGCTATAGACTTGGTGGATTGCATGGATGAGGACAGCCCAGAGGTGGAGTTGGAGAACCGCACCCGCGCCCAGTACCGTAACTACATCGGCGATACGGCTGTTGATTGCTTCAAACGTGCCCTGGATCCAGAGGACTATGATATGGTGAGATTGCCGGTGAGTTTGATCATGGCTATCACCTCCAGAGTCACAGAAACTGTGACCTTTCGTGCACGCGTTTTATAATGCAAAACGTAACTAAGAATAGTTACTAAAATAACAGTTGACTTTATTACGCACTTTGACTATAATTACGTATGAACAATGAAAAGGAACAAACCATGAACTACTTCTTCAACGACGTTAAGGTGACCGAGGCCGAGTATCACAAGTTGATCGAGGATGCAGGAGCTTATCACGGCCTGTTGATCGAGGCCAAGGCCAAGCAGGCCTCCATTGACAAGGAAATAGCTAAATCTAAACCTAAGGCTATTTCCCGTAAGGTGGCTAAGATGCCCGCCCCGGTGGTTGTAGTTGGTGAGGCTAAGGTGGAAGCTCCTAAGAAAGGCTCCAAGACCGCCGTAGCTGCCGAATGCATGGTGAAGGTAGGGGTGGAGAATAAGGTCGGATGTGTTGAGGCTATCATGGTGGCCTTGGGTGTTACTAAGGGTAACGCAACCTGCTACTACTTCAACGTGATGAAAAAAGGGTTGATTTAAATAACAGGATGGACTATAATAAGGCATAGGGTGGGGGGATCGGATCCCCAAGCCGCCAGTTGAAAAATTACTGGTAACAAAGTTTTAAGGAGAGGCGCTGCGAGGCGCGCGCTGCAAGGCTACTCTTAAACGACCTGTAGAACACGCAGGCGTCCTTAATCTGATCCCGTTACCATTTCTCGTTAAAATGGCGTTTGATTAGCGATAGAGATCCGGTGGCAGAAAACCGTTAGCGTGGGGCATGAACCCTGCAGACTCTGATAGGCAGAATCCTAACTGCACACAGACTAAGAATAAAATGGGTGGACAGGGTAACAACTCAAGTAGGGGCGATCATGGAAAAACGTAGCCTACAACTGATCATGCTTATGTACATAAAACTATGAACAGTTGACTTTATTACGGGTATAGCCTATAATAAGGCATCAACAGGAGAAAAGATAGATGGTACCAACTGAACGCTACTTCGATAAGACCCTCAATGCATGGGTCAACATATACGAAGAACAGAAAGTCAAGCGCATTCCTTGGCAAAGGGGTGAGGCCTATCTGGCCATGAAGATGCGCATTCCAGCCGATACCGGCATGATCATGCACCAATTCACTCGTAAAAATGGAAAGTACTGAAATGAATAACCCCATACCTCGATCGAGTCTCTTTGTGACCCCTGAATCCATGGCCGACCTAGATCGGATGATCCGCCAACTGCCCTACAACGAACGTGGCACCATATACCAATACGTCATGTATGCCTTTAACCTTGCCCATAAACTCGTTGAAGAAAGCAAAGAAAATGTCTAATCTAGGACAAAAAGAATACCAAGTACTCATTGACCAGTTCATAGAGGCTGCATATACCAAGTACGGATCCCACTCCTATGCCGCCGGCTGGTTGGGTGCTACGTTGGCGGCATCCATGGCCCACCCATCCAAGGATTCACCAGACACCGTCACACGCTTTTTGTTGAGAGCCATCGATGGACTCAAGTCGCCATAAATGTCAAATATGTGATCACGAGTACGACGAGGGTGCCAAGGATAGGCGTGGGCGAACCATGCATGCCGATAAGGTGCCTACGTGCCCTAAGTGCTGGAATAAGTTCTTACTAAAGGTAGGACATGGTTATATTACTCTAAGGAACCTGTATGAAACAAAAGATTGATTTGACAGAAGAACTCAAAGAACAAGTATTCCGGTTTCTGGATGTTATCAGAGAAAGTGGGTCTATGAACATGTTCGGATCTGGCCCTGTAGTCCAGGAGGCCTTCGATGTTGATAGGCACCAGGCCAAGGAACTGGTTCTAGAATGGATGGAAACCTTTGCCACCCGTCACTACAGTGGTGCATGATAGGTAACTAGTAATAGTTACTTTTTAGGAGTTGCTTTAATTACGAAAACGGACTATAATAACGTATGTTCAGTAAGAAAGGTAGTATATGAAACTCGTCATCGAAACCCAGTATATGGAAAACTATGGTGCCCATGATTGGGATGGTGAAGGCTTTGGCCCTTGTCCCCAGTATTGGAAGATGAAGGGTGGGTACTCCTACGTGGCCGAGAATATTGAGCATTCCATCAAAGGGGGCGACTTCTTTGATAAAAGATGTCAGATGATCGTTGACGAGGTTCGGGCTAAGATAGAACATGATACCTTCTATTCGCGTGAGTATATCATCGGATGGTCTGTACAGCCTGATGACTGGATGTCCGAGTTTGAGAGGTCACAGTTGGAGTACGAAGGCTCTATCACCTATAAAGAACCACGTATAGATTTGGAAGGTAACCGGGTATGAATGCCGTAGAATGGTTACTGACCCCCTTCTACCTGGTATTCCTAATGGCCGGCATATCATTGATGATGATAGTAGGCCTACTGATAGTACCGTATTATATGATCTTTGGAGTTGAATGATGATTAAAGTTGGAGCCACAACCTTTGTACTGCTCATTGCCCTAGCCCTTCTTGCCCCCTTTGTATATCTGTGGGCTTTGAATACTCTGTTCCCTGTCCTAGAACTTGAGTACAGCTTTGTTAACTATATCGCCATCTGTCTGGTACATGCATTCTTGCGTGCTAATATTGGAATAAGAAAAAATGAATGAACGAATTCGAGAACTTGCTGATGAGGCCGGATACACAAAAGATATGTTTGGTTTTGGACACTGGGATATGCCAGAATGTCAAAAGTTTGCCGAGCTGTTAATCTTTGAGTGTGTTAAGATTGCCGTGTTCAATGGCAATCACGCAACGGCTATAGCAATTAAAGAACATTTTGGAGTAGAAAAATGAAAGTAGTAATCAATGGCCAGTTTGGGGGCTTCAACTTATCTAATGAAGCGTTTGAAAAATTTCTGGGCCGTAAAGGTATTGCGTGGGAGAAATGTGTCAACAAATATGACATGACTGAATACTACCATGCCCGTCATATGGATAGTGAAGATCATTATTTGAGCCAGAGAGAGTTGATACAGAACCGGGCCGATCATGATCTGGTGGCCGTAGTGGAGGAAATGGGAACAAAGGCGAACGGCTTTTGCGCCACCTTGGTCATTGTAGAAGTGCCTGACGATGCCAAGTGGCACATACACGAATATGACGGAATAGAACACGTGGCCGAGAACCACCGGACTTGGGGTAACAAATTATGAGACAAGAACTAGATGAATTGCTATGTGAGAAGTATCCTAAGATGATGGTCAATCGTCATAAGCCTATGACGCAAACAGCTATGTGCTGGGGGTTTGAATGCGGTGATGGTTGGTTTAATATTATCAGCCAACTCATGAGTCAAATTCAGCACCATATTGATTGGAATAATAAGAAGGAAGAATTAGTACCCCAGGTAACGCTTACCCAGGTCAAGGAAAAGTTTGGCACCCTACGTTTCTACTACGACGGGGGGGATGACCGTATTAGGGGGCTTGTGACCATGGCACAGGCAATGAGTGGAGTTACTTGTGAAAACTGCGGTAATGCTGGTAAGATCCGGGGCAATGGCTGGTACTACACCTCTTGTGAGGAACATGCCAATGAAGAAGATAAAACAGTAAGTGAACCAGTCAGCTAAAAAAACTTTAGGGCTTATGTTCCTGGTACTAGGATCCTTCATCCTGGTACCCACCTTCCTAGTCTACTTCCATGACATACTTAATCTGTTGGTATTTATGGTAACGTTTCTTATAGTTGTAATAACAGTTATTGTAGGTGTTTATGTAGAGGTATACCGGGAAATAAGTGAACGTCAGAAAGTACTAGATGATCTCTATTCCCGGTGTCATACCGAGATGCACAAAAAGCATATGAAGTTCTTTATAGACTACTTCGGCATTTGACTTAATTTCCAGAATATAATATAATTGACTTATATCAACTAGGAGTAATTATGACGATGCCAGCAGGTAAGTACTGGGTGGGGGATTTGTGTTACGTCATGCATGGGGAATGGGATGAGGCATGTGGCCTGTTCTTCAAAGATCGTACCGATCATGGATGTAACGAAGGTGAATTCCAACTCAAAGATGGCCGCCGGTTTGTGAGTATCAATACCAGGTGGGGGGATGGTGGGTATTATGACCAGTTCGGAAACGAGTATGGGGTGGATGCCGGCCTCATTGGCTGTATCCTTCTCCAAGATATCGATCTGACCTATAATGGTAATTCCCTCCTAGGTGGGCATGTAGTAGAGTTTGCTACCCCCTTTGAGGTTACCGGTGGAAGGCGTGAAGGTTCGGAATGGAATGGGATCATCGGTATAGGTCATATCTGTATCGAAACTGATCCAGTCTACGAAGATCAAGAAGATTACGAGTGTGAAGAATGAGAAAAAAACAAATAGCAAGACTCATCCAAGATCAAGAAAGATATTCTAACATGAATAACAGTCAAACAGAAATTTTAAATATATTACAGGAAGAGTGTGCCGAAGTCATTCAGGCTGTTTCTAAAATGAGACGCTTTGGTGAAGAGACTAACCGCTTTGGTTTCGTTCAGGAACTAGCCGACCTACAATGCATGATCAACTTGTGTTACGAATTTGGTATTGTAGGTGAGGAAGATGCAATGGATAGACTCATTGAGGCTAAAAGGGACAAGTTAAAGATATTCAGCAATATATTTCAAGAGGAAGAACTATCATGATGCCCCATTTGATTGACGTTAAGACTGTTAACAATACCCGTTATACTCTTTGGCAAAAGAGTGATTACAATTACGAGATTGATATCTCAAAACAAGGCATTCGTACTACTATAGATTTTGTTGAAAAGCCATTTGAATATGCCAAAGGTGTTTTTGATACCCTGGGGTCAGAAGTAGACGTGTACGCATGAGGTACTGGACATATTGCTTTTCTGATGGTGAAAATGCAGTAGAAGGGATAGAGACTCTATCAGAAAAACAAATTCTAGATAGTTACTTTCCCCACTGGTTGTCACTCATGGCCAAGGCAGGAAAAGATCTCCCCCCTAATGCCGAGCAACTCTGCATTGATGACTGGGTAGTAACTCACTGGGCCATTGAATGCGATGCTAACGGAACAATGCTGGACAGAAGAAAAGGTAACTAGTAATAGTTACTTGACTTATTTACGGGTATAGCCTATAATATCCTTATGAATACATATCCTATAGGCACCTATGTTGAACTCAAATGCCGGGTTCGTAACAACCATCTCTTTCGTTCGGAGGATTATGAAACCGTTACTATCAAAGGTATCGTTATCAAGCCGCCCTACCGTTTGGAGATACCTGCAGTATGTCTGAGAACCGATGACCAATTGGTACCTGTTCGTGTTATTGCTAATTCTATTATTGTGGGAGGCATTGCTGGATCCGCAGATCAAATATCGGGTGAACTCCGAGCGTATGATACCGGGGAGTATATCGTCACCAAATTCAATGGAAAGGTAAGCTGTACCTGTGTAGGGTTTCAGTTCCGCCGCTACTGCAAGCACTCCGATCAATACAAAGAACAGTTGCATTAATATTCTAATTACGTTACAATACATTAAAGGAGCATATATGGAAAATGATTTGGATGAGAATGGTGAAGTAACGGTTAACTACCAAAAGGTGTTAAAGCAAAATGACTATATGGCGGTTACCAGGTTGCTTGCAGCTAACCTTATATCTGAACCATACATGACTATGAGAGACTTTCTCATAGGTCTATCCGATCGCGATTTAAAGGAACTATTGGAGATACTGGATACTACCGGTATGGGTAGGGAAGAAGATACTGATCCAAGGTTGGAGGAAGTCGTTCTCATCGTAGTCATGCTATCCCAGGCCGAGGGCCTTAGTGCTGGGGATTCTCAGACTGTATCCAGTAGGTTGAATGCATTTGCTTTGATACTGGCTATTGAGTCATTATTCAGGAAAAAACTAGTTAAGATCTTTCGTGAAAATATGACTCTTGGGGAAGACTACGGATCTAAAGTTATTTGTGAGAAAATCTAATGAAGAAAATATTCGTAGATATGGATGGCGTGCTGTGTGACTTTAACAAGAGATATACAGAAAAGTTTGGGTTGACGCCGGCTGAGGTTAAAGCGGACAGGGATAAGAAAATTTACTCCAAGCATTGGCATAAGTTTGTGGATGATGATGAGTTTGCTTCGTTAGAGAAGATGGGTCGTGCTGATGAGTTGCTATCCATATTGCATAGCGTGGATCATCGATTTGAGATCTGTATCCTTAGTTCTGCAGGTGGGTTTGATAGACAGAGATCAGTACAGGCACAGAAGCTTGAATGGTTGGAGAAGAATGATATTTACTGGCCAGCCGTTATAGTGCCTGGACGTAGGTATAAGACTGGGTTTGCAAGTATTGATGCGTTAATCATCGATGATACGTATGATGTGGTAGAGTCCTTTATGAAAGCCGGTGGCGACGGTGTATGGTATAAAGATGGTGGTGAAAACGGGTTAGGATTAATTAGAGGACGAGTGCGATGAATACTACTTTTAGCATTACATCTGATCAGATCAGTAAATTGCATAATGCATACTGGTTGTGGAGTACTGAGGTAAATCAATTAGAAGATACCCTACGCTCGGATAAAATTACTACATTACGAAAAGCTGCATTCCTTCTTAAAGAAGCATACACCCCTCTGATGGAAGAAAAAGACAAAGAGTGGGATCGCCGCAATTCATACTATGACGATATTAAACAGGCCAATAATTTTAAATCTGTATGGTCTATATACGAGGTGTTTAGTTTCCAGGCAAGTAGTGGGTTTGGGAATGGAATCCTGAAATATGAGAACGTTAAAGTTCCTATGCGCGAAGATACCAATACTGGATGTATTACCTGGATGGATATGTGGAAGTTTGCCGAGCAAGCTATTAGAGAATCAGAAGACAGCCATCATATGTTCATCGAAGCATTTAAGGATAGAGGTGATGGTGTAATAGAATTGGTTACAGGAAGCTAATGATTAACCGTATAGTAAATTTCCTATATAGTATCTTACCTTTTTGGTTTCTATTTTTCCTAATAATAGGTGCCTATGGGTATATGTCTAATGATGACTTTATTAGTAATCCAAATCAAGACATAGTCACGTTTAAGGTTTCTTGTAGCTCCGTTCTTTCTGATCCTATGAGATACCCTGAGCACATTTACGAGCATTGTAGAAAAATTACATCAAGACGATGATAAAGGAAATATTATGATACTAGATTCATTTGTAAAGACTAAACGGTTGTTTAATGTCAACTCTAAAGAGGACATATCCGTTTTTACAGAATTCATAAAAAAATCAGCATGGGGTCCTAATTGCTGCCCCTTCATTCTTGAATTCCCCTTCCTGTCAGTACCAGACATGGTCAAATCAAAGATAGTCAACTTTACGCTAAAAATTACGTGAGTTGATTTTTTTCTCTAAATAATATATAATAACTATGTTAGGAGAAAGAATATGAAACGAGCTGCTGTACATCGCGATCTTCGTACTCCGAAGTATCGAATGCGTGTGGTTGAATTAAAAACCGCATATAAACGAAAATCAAAGAACCAACGTGAATCTCTATACTATGATACTGACCTCTCCAACCCCAGACGGATACATTTTTAACCAGTGTGGTGAGGTGATAGGTATCGGTACGTATACGGAGGATGACTTTTTTCTTCTTGAGACTGATAATACTACCTCTACCCATTCTAACGGAATGGCAGCACTTGGGTACATGCGCATGAAATATACCCCAGAGTACTATAAGGTACCTGTAAAGAGCTATAATAATATTCAACCCCGTATTTCAGAAACGAAGCACGATCTAACGAAATTTAAGCAGCATCAGGCTTTGGTGGGAGTGTTCCCACTAGCTAAGGAATAATATGAAAATTGCATTGATGTCAGATGTACATTTAGAGTTTGCCGATCTACCAATTGAGCCTGTAGAGGCAGAGGTACTTCTGTTGGCTGGTGATATCTTTATTGCCAAAGACCTTACTATAGATAATCATAAGAAAGAAAGATTTGTTTGCTTCGTTGAAAATGCTTGTTCAAAGTTTAAGCATGTTATCTTTATCTGTGGTAATCACGAGCACTATCATGGTGACGTAAATACATCTTATGATATTATTCGTGAGACGTTTAGACATCTTTCTAACCTATACGTTATGGATAATGAGGTAAAGGTTATTGAAGATATTACCTTTGTTGGTGGTACCCTTTGGACGGATATGAATAAGGAATGCCCCCATACCCTTTATACAATTAAAGGGTACATGAATGATTACCGCCAGATTGAAGATTCAGCTGTGATGGTAAACTTCAGTGAGAATGTATACGCAACTGATGTAGATGGAACTAAAGACTTTTCAAAGGTCGTGAGTAAAAAGTTTCATCAACGAGCAGCTAAGTTTACACCTGAAAGATCGGTGGCTTTGCATAAGCATATGAGGGATGTTATTCGAGTAACTGCTAGTGAAAATCCTAGCGGTAAGTTAGTCGTAGTAGGACATCATGCACCAAGCAAGCTATCTACTAAACCACAGTATGAAGACGATACTATAGTGAATGGTGCCTACAGTTCTGATATGTCAGAGTTGATTTTAGATAACCCACAGATTAAACTATGGGTTCATGGTCATACGCATAGTGAGTTTGATTACATGATCGGATCTACCCGTGTAGTGGCTAACCCACGTGGTTATGTTGGCTACGAAAGAGGGGATCATGTTGGTGAGCCATATTTTGCAAAAGTAATGGAGATTTAAATGAAGTTGAAACCTATGAATCGTATTATTGAATTGGAAGAAGATCCTGTAACTGGTGAACTTATCCTCCCCCTACCAGATGATTTGTTGGCCGAGGTGGGTTGGGATACCGGTGATACTATTAATTTTGCTGATAACAAAGACGGGAGTTGGACTATGTCTAAGGTCGAAGAAGCAACAGAATTGGTGTTGGTTGAATGCATTCAATCCTATCGTATGCGCTACGTAATCGAGGTACCCGTTGGTAAGAAAGAATGGGCCGAGGATACTGTAACAATGCAGGACTACGATGTAACAAAAGAGTTCTCCCAATTGTCCCTGGGTGAACAGATTATATCTTCACGAGTAGTTACAGAAGCCGAGGTATTGGCTTTATGTGATACTGATAATGACTATTGTAGTGAATGGGAAGAAGATAAAAAGCTGGAAGTGTTTGTAACTAAATGGAAGGATATTAATGATGCCTAAATTTACTTTTATATGTGAACACTTAGACCCACTCGTTCGCACTACGCATGAATTTGAGGTAGAATATATCGGTGACGTGGTCCAGGAGTTTGAAACATTCCTTAGAGGGTCAGGATTTTACTTTGATGGTAATCTTGATTTCGTAGAAGAGCAAGTTACTAATGAAGGGTATGACATTAATGACTACCAAGGGGATACTACAGAGGCAGCTCAAATGGGATGGCCGTTTCCTTCAACTCGCCCAGGAGGTGAGCCTGTGGTCACTGGACCCATCGACGAAAGTGGGATCGGTAATATCAACTGATGATCATAGGATACTATCCTTAGGTTATAATGGGTTTCCGAGAGGGGTGGAGGATACTAAGAAGAGGTATGAAGATAAACCTCTTAAGTATAAACTGGTTTGTCATGCCGAACGTAATGCATTAGATAGTGCATTCTTTGATCTTACAGGTGCTACTTTATACTCTACTCTTTTCACCTGCAACGAGTGTGCTAAGTCCATTATTCAACGCGGTATACGAAGGGTTGTCAGCCCCACACCAGATCTCAACAACAAGCTATACAACTGGGATGAATCGTTATTGATGTACAAAGAGGCTGAAGTACAACTAAAGTTTTTAGATACTAATGATACTGGAAAATTTACAAATACTCAGTACCAGCCGATATATTGATTATAAATAATCATACAGCAGTCCGAGGTTAAGGCTGATTAAATTCCTCGGGTCTATGCCTTTTTAGGGTAGACTTTTTTTAACTAACTCGCTTACTAAAGGAGCAAACTATGCTATTATACGCAGACATGGCTATTGATGCCATTCAATCATCCAAGAGTACTTGGCTTAAAACTTTCATCTCTGATGAACAGGTCCGTAACCCCCTACAACAATTCGTAGATGCACAAACTGTATTTACCAAACAAGTTGCAAAGACTTTTTGGGATGTAACTGGGGCTGCAGCTGAGGCTACAGTATCAAAAGTATTTACTTCTAGTAATTAATTAGGAGGTATTATGACATACATTAAAGACGTCTTCGGACGTGATATGTTTAAAGACTTTGATAAGTTTTATGTAGGATTTGAAGACCAATTCAACCGCCTATCAAAAATTCATGACGAAGTTGCAAAGAATATCCCTAACTACCCTCCTTACAATATCAAAAAAGTTGATGACAATAAGTATGTCGTAGAACTAGCGGTCGCTGGTTTCGGCAAATCTGATGTTGAAATTACTTTTGATGATGGTAAGTTAATTGTTGCTGGTAAGACTGCAGACGACAGTGAAACTGAAAACTTTCTTTATAAAGGAATTGCTAACCGGGCTTTTGCTCGTACATTCATTCTCAACGATCAAGTTGAGATTAAGAATGCCGAGATGTTGAACGGAATGCTAAAGATCTTTTTTGAAAGAATAATTCCAGAACACAAGAAGCCTAAGAAAATTGAGATTAATGCTCAAACAGCCAAACCAATGGGTCAGTTGTTAATGGAAGATCCTCTAAACAGAGATCTGTAATCTAAGCCGGCAAGCTTGCCGGCTTTTTTAATTCATAAAATTAAGAAAACAAAACATTATAATTTATAACCTATTCAAAAAATTTACCAACATCATTGCTGAATTTATTGTTACTGCAAGAGAGAGTAAGCATCGCCACCCGCGTGGTTCCTGATAAATATAGGTATGAGTAAAACATACCGTTCTATTTTTATAAGCGATGTGCATCTTGGTACAAGAGAATGTCAGGCGGCAAAGTTAAATAACTTTCTTAAAAATAATACATGTGATACTCTATACCTGGTCGGTGATATTATTGATGCATGGCGCATACAGCAAAATAAATGGCGATGGAAGCAAAGCCATACAAATGTAGTCAGACGAGTACTGGGGCATGCCAAGCGAGGTACTAAGGTCATTTACGTAGCTGGTAATCATGACGAGTTTTTAAGACCAATGATCCCTTATGGGTTTAGTTTTGGTTTAGTAGAAATACACAATCAAATTGAACACATAGGTGCTGATGGTAAACATTATCTTGTTACACACGGCGACTTGTTTGATGGCATTACTAGACTAGCACCGTGGATAGCATTCCTAGGAGATAAAGCATATGACATTATTCTTACACTTAACAATAAATTTAATTGGATTCGTCGTCGTATGGGTTTTGGGTACTTTAGCCTTAGCAAGTATCTTAAGTACAAGGTTAAAAAGGCAGTAGACTTTATATTCAAGTTTGAAGAGAACCTGGCCAATTACTGTAAGAAGCGTGGCTTTGATGGAGTCATATGTGGACACATACACCACGCAGAGATAAAAGAAATCAA
>Ga0181348_1000847_pt1 | contig 13337 bp, 18 predicted proteins | sample Su13VDMM110DN_FD_130092 | JGI IMG/M metagenome (GOLD analysis project Ga0181348, IMG submission 130092) | Freshwater viral communities from Lake Michigan, USA - Su13.VD.MM110.D.N | ecosystem: Environmental > Aquatic > Freshwater > Lake | place: USA: Michigan | collected 2013-07-16
CTGCTATGAAGAAATACTTTGAGAATCCAGAAGCAAGAGCCAGAAACTCTGCTGCTCGTAAGAAATACTATGAGAATCCAGGAGCAAAAGCCAAACACTCTGCTATTCGTAATACACCAGAAGCAAGAGCCAGAAACTCTGCTGCTCAGAAGAAATACTTTGAGAATCCAGAAGCAAGAGCCAGAAACTCTGCTGCTCAGAAGAAACGCTATGAGAATCCAGAAGCAAGAGCCAAACAATCTGCTGCTCAGAAGAAATACTTTGAGAATCCAGAAGCAAGAGCCAGAAACTCTGCTGCTATTAAGAAATACTTTGAGAATCCAGGAGCAAGAGCCAAACAATCTGCTGCTGTTAAGAAAATGTGGGCTGATAGAAAAGCAAAAACTCAATCCACACAATCTACGCTAGAGGGGTTCTTTTAATATGAAATTCAATAAACAAGGGAAAATGTGATGAATGAAGGATCGGCCCTGGCGTATGCCAGCGATGACGAGGCAGCGAAATGTGAAGAAAATACAACAAGTCATTTGGGCGGCCATTTAAACAAAACACATATTGATTCGGGTACATTGCAATACATACACGAAAAGTACAATATAAAAAGCATGTTAGATATTGGCTGTGGTCCAGGAGATATGGCTACACTAGCAAAACCTTTAAATATTGATTGGTATGGTATAGATGGTGATGATATAGTTTCGAGACCCGTCGATACATCAGGTAAAATGTGGATCGTAGATTTTACCAAATCTAAATTTGTAGGTGGTGATGATAAAGATCTTGCATGGTCGATTGAATTTCTAGAGCATGTTGAAGAAAAGTATATGGAAAACTATATGACAGCATTTAAATTATGCAAATATGCTGTTGTAACTGCTGCTCCGCCAGGATATTCTGGTCACCATCATGTGAATTGTAAATTAGAAGATTATTGGATTGGTGCTTTTGCAGCAAACGGATTCAGATATGATCATAAAGAGTCTATGAAAATTCGTAAAATTTCTACGATGAAGAAGCCATTTATGCAAGCAACAGGCATGTTTTTTAAAAACTATGGTGAGATATCATGATAAAGTTATTTGTAGGATGTGCGCCTAACGGCGAAGATGCTGAATCACAAATGGTTCTAGAATATACAGCTAGAAAACATACTAGTATGCCTTTAGATATTGTTTGGATGAAAATGAGTAATGATCCATCCAGTTATTGGCATGGATGGGACACAAAGTTGTGGCCAACGCCATTCTCTGGTTTCAGATGGGGTATACCGGAGTTTTGTGATTTTCAAGGACAAGCTATCTACATGGATAGCGATATGATAATAAACGCTGACTTAGCGGAATTGTGGAACGCGCCATTTGAAAAGAATAAATCGATTATGGGAAAGGGTGGTTGGAGATTCTGCGTTGCTAAGTGGAATTGTGATCGCGCTGGGCATCATGTGATGCCAGTTTCTCGATTAAAGAGTATTCCAGAATTTCACTCTAGAATGTTTAATTATTTTTCTGCACGGGAAAATTTAGTTCAGTTGTTTGATAGGCAATGGAACAATTTTGATGGTGAAAACGATAATCTTTCCGATATAAAAATATTACATTACACAGATATGAGCACTCAGCCACACTTTAAATATGCGCTGCCCAGATTAGAAAAAACAAACATACCACATTGGTACGATGGAGAAATACGAACACATAGAAGAAATGATGTTGTTGAATTGTTTGATAGAGAATACAATTCAGCAATAAATGAAGGATACACCGTAGAAAAATATCTTCCAGCACAAGATGATATTGTAGACTACATTAAACAATCACAGAAGGGATACACTTCGTCTAATGGTTTTGATGTAACCAAAGGCGAGTAATGGTAATAATGAATTTATGTAAGGTGAAATGAATGAAAATCATAGGCGATATTCCAAACACATTTACATCGTTAGCTTCATGCGATTCTCTTTATATGCGGGAACATGCACCCGCTCTTGCTGCTTCATGTGCGTTGGTTGATAATGATCTCCATGTTCATATGATCAATCCTATGCATGATGACTTTACTACCCTACAGGTCATAAATGAAGGGGCCAAAAAACTAAACGATAAATTCCGTTTGACAGTATCATATGAGGAATCTGATTTGCGGAAGTTGTCAGCCGAAGAGCGGCGAACATATTTCGCATGTAACAGATTTCTCGTAGCAAACGAACTATTGGCCCTAGGTTCTGATTCGTTATTCATAACTGATGTAGATTGTTTATTCATGCAGCATGTATCGCAAGCAGATGCCACACTTGGCCTGTTCTTGCGTGAAGCCCTGCCAGGAACCGTAGGTTGGGAACGAGAAGGGACCAAGGTAGCAGCGGGAGCAGTGTATTATCACAAAAGCATTGGGTGGTTTGCGAAAGAAGTGGCTGATATTATTTCCAATAACCCATATCGATGGTTTCTGGATCAGGCAGCACTCAGTCGTGTGTATCAGAAGCATAAATTAGATATAGATAATTTCCGTTGCTTTGACGAAAAGTTTCTGGATTGGAAATTCAAACAAGGCACAACCATATGGACCGGCAAAGGTGCTAGGAAGCATGATAATCCAATTTATGTTAGTAAAAAGAAAGAATTCGAAAATCGACTTGCAAATGAAAAATTAGATTGACAATGCATTCATCTTATAGTATAATTTAATAATGAAACGCATTTTAATACTAGCGCCACGCCTTGACGTTATGTTCAAGAAAGGCCCAGTTTCCGCCGCGCGTGGTTCGATATCTCCCATTAGAGTACACTGGCAGAACTTTGTTCATATGTGTTCCCAAGAACATCAGAAACGTGGTGACACTGTGCAAATTTTGGAACTACCCCTCTGGCAATTTACTCCAAAAATTGTAGAAGATATAAATCCAAATATCGTGTACATACCTCATAGGGAATCGCACAATTTTCCTATTGCTACACCAGACATAGAAGCGCGATATTACATGCAAACCGTTTTTCCCTGGCAATTCTATGTTGATTCAAAGGGGTTTGCCGGCGGCGCTAGCTTCTATCCATTGAAATTATCCAAAGCACCTAGCAGTACAAAATGCTTCGATGAACTAAGGGAATATGCAATATCGGGCAAAAGCAAATTTGATCAACCCCAAAAAGGAAAAATATCAACCGAAATGGTTGAACCATATGTTTTTTTTGCTTGTCAGATACCCCATGATGAAACAATTAAGCACCATTCGAACGTAACTGTAGAGCAGGCGTTAGAGGAAACCCTAAGAGCAGCAAACAAACATAATATTAATGTTATCATAAAGGGACATCCTGTAAACCCAGGTAGTATGGAAAACTTAAAGAAAATATCTACTAAATATCACAATTATATATGGGTTGAAGACGTTTCTATACACGATTTGATACCAAACGCAAAAGCAATAGTTATAGTAAATTCTGGAGTAGGTATGGAAAGTCTCTTATATCTAAAACCAGTGATTACTTTTGGCAGAGCAGAATATGATGTTGTTACTTTTTCGGCAGACTTAAATGGTAAGATGTATGATCTCATTGGTGACGTAGAAAATCTGAAAATAAATGAAGAAGAAATAAAAAAATTCTTTGACACTTGGTGTAATATAACATATAATACAACTAACAGATTAGATTTTATTAAATTAGGAGAATAGATAGAATGTCAGCTTATTGGGGATTTCATCTCACACTTGATTGCGCTTCATGCAATATTAAACTAATCACTGATGCTGAAAATGTAAAAACTTTTGCTAGAGAGTTGGTGAAACGAATCGACATGAAGGCGTATGGAGAACCTCAAGTTATTCACTTCGGTGAAGGCGATAAGGAAGGATTTACGCTTGTTCAGCTTATTGAAACTAGCAATATCTGTGGGCATTTTTGCAATGATACTGGTGATTGTTATATTGACGTATTTTCATGTAAGGAATATAATATTGATGAAGTCGTTACAACTGTAAATGAATTTTTCATGCCAAAGACAATTCGACAAAACTTTCTGACTAGACAAGCGTAGCATGGTAGTTGAACCAGGCGGAAAGCATATCATCTTAGAATGTGATGGCATAAATTCAACATCACTAAGAGATGAATCTTACCTTCGTAAAATATTAGAAGATTCTGCGAAACTAGTAAACGCAACTATCCTTTTCAGTCATTTTCATCATTTTGGTGGTGATTATGGTATTACTGGATTGATTATGTTAGCCGAGTCGCATATCAGTATACATACTTGGCCTGAGGCGAACTATGCTTCTATCGATATTTTCATGTGTGGCGCATGTGATTCACATATTTGTGCTAATAAAATCATAGAATTGTTTGATATCAAATCCTATAAGATGTACGTCATACAAAGGGAATCTTCACACGAAAATCCATATACAAATGCTCCAATTTTTCCGCTATATGGTTGATTTTATTAGCTTTTTTTAGTCTTGACAAACGACATTAATTTATGCTAGAATATATATTCAAAATGACACTGTGGATGTGAAATGGCTAAATATAAAATTTCTCGTGGTTTGAATAAGGTTATTCGACCCAATTCCCTCGATGAAAAGTATATCGGTGCAGAACCGACTTGGGAGAATGTTGATAAACTGGATTTATCGGAAGCTAAAAATCGAGTTAGTTTAGCATATAATTGGTATAATTATATGATGACTGAAAAGGATAAGATTCCGGTTGTCATCGCATATTTGGATTCCAAGAATTATTCTAAGAAGGATATTCGGGCATTCAATCACATTGAAAGTTGGCGGATTTCCGGCGTCACGGCTGCTTTGTGTCGCATGTTCATGCGTGGGTTTGTGGCTGATGAATCTCGTTTGAATTGGTTCAATACCAAACTGCGCGAACTGATTGCACACGGCAATCAAGTTTCGATTCAAAAGAAAAAGATGGAAAAGAAAACCCACGCCCCAATTCTTTCAATTCAAGATCATATTCGTAGATCAGCAAGCAATCATATTGCTGATCTTGAAGAAAAGCTTGATGAGTTTATTGAAAATTATCGTTCTGAATTTAATTGTTATGATTGGCTTTCCAATAAGCAAATCAAGCCCGCAATTGCGCGCCGCATTTCTGAGTACTATCTTCCTAAAATGCTGGAAATTCATGATGCGATTTCTAAGAAAGACCCCGATCTAGTGGAAGGATATTCTGCTCTTTCCAAGAAGCAAGTAACCGCTCTATATAGTTTCTATCATATGATCGTAAAGGATTGTGAAACTTGGAGTGATAATGCTAAGGGCACACGTAAGCCTCGCAAGAAGCGTGAAAAGTCTGTTGAGAAACAGATTAAGAATATAAAGTATCAGAAGAATGATACTGCGCTCAAGATTGTTAGTATGGACCCTACTAAGATTATTGGTGCCAATGAAGTGTGGCTTTATAACACTAAATATAGGGTATTATACCATTATGTTGCATTGGATCGCATTGGATTGCAGATTCGTGGTACGACTTTACAGAATTATGAGGAAAATCGATCTATGGGTAAGAAAATTCGTAAGCCCAATGAAGTTCTTCCGATTATTATCAATAACGGAATCAAGTTTATCGTCAAGGCTTTTGAGAAACTAAAGATCAAGCCTATGAAGGCGAATGGTCGCGTAAATGAAAACACTCTAATCTTGAGGATTATAAAGTGACAACACAAGCTAATGTTGTCGTTTCATTTCCGCCTGAAAAAATAGTAAGAGTCCCCGTTCCGGAATCTATGAGCGAATCCGTTATTACCGTGCAAAGAAATTATCTAAACTTTTTGGTAGATGAGAATGCTACAATTTTAATTTCACGATTGGCTATGGCTGGAGTGGATGTTAGCAGTGACGAATTTCAAAAGTTCTATGCTCTGACAATAGAATGTTTACGATCTTCTGTGTATAAAACAATGAATTTCTATCATTCGCTTCAACTACCCATGGAGGATATAATTCAGGTCATAGAAAACACAATAAAATCAAAAAACATTTGACAATATAATCGTATACATATACAATGCAATTAATGATTATTGAAATGGATATACTATGATTTTGCTAGATTTTTCTCAAATTATGATCGCTAATATAATGATGCATGTCGATGCATCTAAGATTTCCAATACGGAAGAGAATCTTATTCGGCACATGGCATTGAATTCTCTACGATCATATCGTAGCAAATTCAAGAATCAATATGGCGAATTGGTTATCTGTTGCGACGATAAGAACTTTTGGCGCAAGGATGTGTTCCCACACTATAAAGCAAATAGAAAGAAAAATCGCGAATCATCTAAGCATGATTGGGGCGCTATCTTTGAAACTATGGACAAGATAAAGCAAGAACTCAAAACTAAGATGCCTTATAAAGTCATCCAAATTGATCGTGCTGAAGCCGATGATATTATCGCTTCTATTTGCCATTCGTATGGTGTGTTCTCCAATGAACAAAGTGAAGAAAAGATTTTAATCTTGTCTGCCGACAAAGACTTTACACAACTTCAAAAGTATTCAAACGTCGATCAGTTTTCTCCTACTCAGAAGAAGCAAATTCTCACAGATAACCCAGAGCGGTTTTTGCGTGAACATATTCTTTTTGGTGATCGCGGTGATGGCGTACCCAATTTTCTTTCCGATGATGATACATTCGTGAGCAATAAGCGACAGAAAATGATTTCTAGAAAGAAGGTTGATCAGTGGGCTACGCTTCATCCAAAAGAATTTTGTGATGAAAAAATGTTACGTGGTTATATTCGTAATGAAATTATGGTGAATCTAGATAAGATCCCTAATCAAATTCAAGAGAAAGTTTTAAATCTATATAACACACAAGTCCCAGTAGGTCGTTCCGAGATTATGAATTATTTTATGGAAAATAAATTGAAAACTCTAACTGAACATATGAGTGATTTTTAGGAGGGCAATATGAAACCAATGTCGAGTATTATCTTAGAAGTTGAAAAGCAAAAGAGTGTAGAAAAACAGGCTGAACTTCTAAAGGTAAATAGTAGTACGCATCTAAAGAGTATTGTTGGATATGCTCTGGATCCAACTGTAAAATGGTTGCTGCCGGCGGGTGATCCTCCGTATCGCCCACTCCCTGATGTAGCAGATCAAGAAGGTAGACTTTATTCTGAAATTCGTAGATTGAAGTATTTCATAAACACAGAAGAGGGGCTGCAACTCAATCAAATTAAGCGTGAGCAATTGTTCATTCAGTTTTTAGAATCAATTGACGCTCGTGACGCGCAGTTGATTCTTCGTATAAAAAATGGCGAGTTGAAAATCAAAAAGGAAGCTGCAAAGGCTGCGTTTCCGGGAATATCGAAACATTGGTAATACATTGCTATGAGTGAAATTTCTTTTATTATAGCGAATGGTACATCTCGTAAAGAATTTGATTTAAATTTATTGAAAGGGCATGGCACCATTTATGGGTGTAATGCCCTTTATCGTGATTATAAATCTGATTATGAAGTGCCCGATTATTTGGTAGCAATAGATCAAGGCATGATTGATGAAATTAATGCAAGCGATTTTCCCAAATCTAGATTCATAGTACCTCCACACGATGAGTGTTGGGAGCCTGCAGACTGTAATCCGCGTAAACCTAGAAGCAACGCAGGTGTAAATGCTATTCGTGAGGCTATAAAACGAGGTTCAACCAATGTTATTGGATTGGGGTTTGATTTTATTCTTGCAGATCCAGATCAATCTATAAGCAATATCTATGACGGCACCCAAAACTATGGCATGGAATTTCGTGCTAGATACGAAGATAACTTTTATCGTACAAAATATATGAATTGGGTAGCAAAAACAAATCCATCCGTTTCATTCTTTCTTATATATCCACATTTAAATTATGATTTCCATAGAATAGAAGAAAACAACATATATACCCTAGAATATTCAAAACTATTATCTAACATAAAGTAGGGTAAAATAGTGAAAAAATATATTATAGTAACTGGTGGTTCTGGCTTCATCGGAAGTGCTGTTGTCGATGAGCTTCTGAAAAGCCAATATAATGTAATTGTTATTGATAAAACTATCAATCCGTGGACTAAAACATTATCTTCTAACCCAAATTTTACTTTTATTAAAAAAGATGTGTGTCAAATAGATGTACACGATTTTCCCTATAATTCTACTCAAGCTGTCATTCATCTGGCAGCTAGTCATATTGTCAACGACAGTGTAACTAATCCCCTTTTATTCTATAGAAATAATCTAGGAGGGTTATTACATATGATAGGATTGTTTTATCCTACAACACATTCTTTACGTTCCAATTCATTTTCCTGCACCAAACCACATTTTATTTTTAGTAGCAGTGCTGCTGTATATGGATCTAAATCAACATCAAATCCTAATATTGTCGGACATTGTTTTTATGAAGGGGATTCTACCTTTCCAATAAATTCTTATGGAAGAAGTAAATTATGGGGTGAACAAATACTACAAGACTGCACAACGTATGGATTAAAAAGCATTGCCCTAAGATATTTCAATGTGGCAGGAGCAGGAAAAAATCACGGTTATTTTGCTAAGAAAGCAACACATGCTGTTCCAGTTCTTCTAAACGCCCTAAAGAACAATGAGGAATTTACAATCTTCGGTAATGATTATCCTACTAAAGATGGCACTTGTATTAGAGATTATCTTCACGTTAAAGATGTAGCAAGAGCACATGTTTTAGCTCTTGAGAGATTAGAAAAAACTGATTTAGAATATGACGTATTCAACCTTGGTTCTGGCGTAGGAACTAGCATGATTGATCTTGTGAAAACCACAGAGAAAACTTTAGGAATAGATATACGATATAAATTTGAAAATAGGCGATTGGGTGATCCAGCAATTCTGGTTGCTAACGCGGATAAAGCTGAAGAGGAACTGAATTGGTATCCTACATATAATATGAATGACATCATTAAAGATTCTTGGGGTTGGATAAGTCAGGATGATTGGAGATAATAATGATTGATTATAAGGTCGATATTCCTAATGGCAGCTAAAAATGGCGGTAAAATAGTTTATAATCGAGGGAGAACATCATGAAAGTATTAAGTCGGGCACGGCGGCGCATCGTTGCAATGTATGCCCATCGTTGGTTTCCTTGGTTGTTTATACTTGGCGCTATGCTCGCCATCTCGATAGTGTTGTCAATCTAAACCCAAGATGTAATGAAAATAATCTTATGAAAAAAACACTAAACACAAACTCACAGAGAATTCATATTCGTGGGCAGATGGGAGTTCAACTTCTTCAATCTGCTGTTGGGTTGGCTACACTGAATGATAATAAAGATCCAATCATTTGTGTGAATACTAGCGGGCTTGCGTATGATGCTTCAAGTAAACTTGATGTTATAACTAATGTGAAATTTCGCGTAATCAACATACCAACAATGTTTAAGACGCCATATTGGGTTTCCGGTGCGGCTTCAGATATATTTACTACCAGAGAAAAAGTTTTAAATTGGATATGCTTGAAAGAATATAAATTACAAAAGAATCTGATAACAGGAATTCATGTTCGTGGTAAAGATAAGAAAGTAGCATCTACAAAATCAATAGCCTATATGATTGGAGAGGCTATCAAACAAGACAAAAGTGCTAAGATCTTTACAAATGATCTATCAATGATTGATCCTGTAACGTTGTCTTCCTTAGAAGAAGGTATAAGACCATACGGACAAGCCGCCGATATTGTAGATGATTGGTTTTCTTTATATCACAGTGATGTTGTGTATGCTGCTCCATCAGCTTTTATTTTTAGCATGTTGATATTCAATCCCGATAAGAAAATTATATTTTTGAGTGACAAACATTGTGATGGATCATACACAAACATAGCGAATGATCTGCTTTTCATAAATGAAGCAAAAAACTATTGTAAAAATGTATCGTTTCTAGAATGATTGATTTCGATTTAACATGTTTTTCAAACCTATCCAATAAAAAGAAGAGGTTATTGCGTTCACACGTTAATTCTGCTATCGCGTCAGAATCTTTATCCGATATAAAACAAAAAGCTAAAGATTGTTTTGGGATCATAGCGCCCAACATTGATATCAATCTCCTATTGAGTTCTACTAAACATTTTAGTAGATTGCAGTATACCGAAGACGATGTTCGTGCTGGAATATATGTCTATAGATCATTCTTCGCACATTTGATTTATCAAAAAAGAAAAAGAAAAAACTATCCTATGATTAACCACTCCAGTTTTGATAGGCGCGGATTTACTGAAATTAAATCATTCTTGAACTTGAGTATGGTGGATGTTGTCAAAAAAGAAATGGAATCTATTCCATTGTTTATTTCTAATGGCCCAGAAAACATAATTAACAATCTGCGTGACAAGCCAGCATTGAAATATGTTTTGCATGATAGCGGCATGAAGGAACATGTCTTTGATTGTATAGGTTATCCACTAGATCATTCTGAAGCAAATTCATTATATCTTCAAAACTCTTTTGTTCAGAAGATACACAATAAAAATACAGATGATGATGTTCAAAAAATTCTACATTCAGACACATTTTTCCCTTGCGTGAAATGGTGGTATTTTCCATACGAAGTGACCATAGATTCGGGGCCATATGCTTACGTTGAAAAAAGTAATAAATTTTCATACGATATTGCGGAATTCCTACACAATCAATCTATAGAAATTGTCAGAAATAATATTATTTCTGAGAGAACATATGGGCATAAAGAAGGATCTCTAAGAATATTTGAAACAGAGGTTGACAAAATGGCCCTTTATGAAGTAAAGTTAATTGTATCAGCGAATACGTTGATTATTGGTAATGTTTTTGGTTTTCACAGAAGAAGTCAAGTAAAAAATGAAGCATATCGTTTTTCTATCCATGGTTCTATTAGGACTGATTGCCCTTTTGATTAGTGGGTGTACATCAACTGACTGTAGAACCAATAGTTGTGTCAGTGGACACTCGGATTCCAAGCTACGTACCGTTCCTGCGGTGAAAATCCCATTTTAATGGTTATAAAGAACTAACTAACTCATTGATACCATTCACTAAAATAATTCTTGTTACATATCAATCACTTAGGTCTAACTCATTGATATCATTCACTAAAATAGTCCTTTACATACACGCCACCCTATGCTACTATAATAATATGATGAAGGTTGAAAAGAAGAGAAAATCATGAAACTGCTTAGTGTTAGTGCCGATGCCAAGACTGTCAAGGGTGAAGGTCTTGGATATTTAACTGGAATTACATATCTGGCTCCAGCTAATATATCCGGGTATGAGGTTTGCCCAAATCGCACGGCGGGATGTACTGAAGTTTGTTTGAATAGTGCTGGTCGCGGCGCTTTCTCCAATGTTAAGAAGTCTCGAATTTCCAAGACGTTGTTTTATTTTCAAAACAGGGTCAATTTTATGAAACAATTGGTAAAGGAAATTGAGGCGCTTATTCGCAAGGCGGAACGGATGCGTTTAATCCCCGTTATTCGTTTGAATGGTACTTCCGACATTCCTTGGGAACGTATCAGTGTTAGCAACCGTAAGAATATTATGGAAATGTTTCCTGGTGTTCAATTCTACGATTATACTAAACGCGCAAATCGCACCAATTTGCCAAAGAATTATCATTTGACGTTTTCTTTGGCCGAAGATAATGAAAAGAACGCATTGACTGCGTTAGACAACGGCATGAATGTGGCTGTGGTGTTTCGCACGAATAAGTTTCCGACAAAATACTTTGGTAAGTCTGTTATCAATGGTGATGATAGCGATCTTCGCTTCCTTGATGGACATTCCAACATCATCGCCCTAAAGGCGAAGGGTAAAGCTAAAAAGGATATGTCCGGTTTCGTTAGGGAAGTTGCGTAAAGCTATCCATCTCAAACATCCGTAGAGAAAAACTATAACACTTTTACTCATTGGCATTCTTTTGGGTTGCTGGATTTCTGTGATTATAATATTATTGATTAATCCTAATGATAATGGGAAGCTTCACATATCTCCGCGTGATGTCGCCAACAATGCACTCGATTTTTTAAAGAAGAAGAATAAGAAATGAAGCTTGAATCGGAACTGGAGAATGGTGAGGAAATCGCCATTGTTTGTAAACGTTCAGAATTGGATCGCAGGGTAAGCTTTGCATTTATTCCAAAACATGAAACGTTTCGTGGTGCAGTCTACCCTAGGCAATCTTGGCAGAAGAATCGCGCAAGTATAAACTTGACTACAGGAAATACGTCTTTTCCATGGCGCGAAATTCCCTTGCATAATATCGTTTCTATCACTCGTGGAAATGATATTGTGAAAATTGAAATTCAAGAACCGCGTGTAAAACGCCATAAAGTAAAAGGTAGCACGGGAACAATTTACAATATTCTTGAGTCAAGTGGCACATTTAATTGTGATTGTGTTGGATTCAAGTTTCATGGTTATTGTAAGCATATTAAGAATTTAAATAAGCATTGACAATGCCCTCATCTTATAGTATAATTTAATTATGATGCGATTTGAAACACACAAACAAATTCCAGACTTTATTCAAAGTTATTTGAAGACTGTTAGTCGAGTCGAAGAAATTTCCTTACTTTCGCTTTATGACATCAATAGTTTTCTAAAAGGATTAGATGAGTTTCATGAGGAATTCAATGGCAACCGACTGGGACTATAGACTAATTGATCTGGCCAAACAGATTGCAACTTGGAGTAAAGATCCAAGAACTAAGGTTGGTGCAGTTATCGTTGATAGTGATCGCCGCATTATCAGTACTGGATACAATGGATTTCCAAGAGGAGTTTATGACGATCCCGAACTGTTAAATAATCGCGATGATAAACTAAAGCGTATTATTCATGCAGAGGCTAATGCAATCATAAATGCGTGTTGTGATTTGACTGGTGCCTATATGTATAGCACTTTGACTCCATGTTCGCAATGTGCGGGGTTTATTATTCAAAGCGGTATTAGTCGAGTGTATACTCCTCTGGTTAACTTAGATCATTTTTCTATGTGGGCGGAAGATTTTAAAATTGCTAAGTCTGTGTTAAAGCAGGCTAAAATACAGTGTGAAACAGTACATCAAACGCCAACAACTCCATAGAATTTTTGAATTGATTGATATAGAATTTGGTCGTCAGCACTGGTGTGCGGGATCGCCTTATAAGCGGTCGAAAGCTCTGGATTGGAGTAACGGTAGGGTTCAATTCCCTAGACGACTACCACTTTTGATTGACATTTTTTGATTGACATTAGAAAGCACCGTATATATAATTATATAATTCATCCCGCTGAGAGCGGATTTTTTATTCATTAAGTGGACGGCGCTGAGATAGAAC
>Ga0181348_1000849_pt1 | contig 13331 bp, 14 predicted proteins | sample Su13VDMM110DN_FD_130092 | JGI IMG/M metagenome (GOLD analysis project Ga0181348, IMG submission 130092) | Freshwater viral communities from Lake Michigan, USA - Su13.VD.MM110.D.N | ecosystem: Environmental > Aquatic > Freshwater > Lake | place: USA: Michigan | collected 2013-07-16
AAAGTAAGGATACCCTGGTGGAGCATATTGTTCTTCAGACGGATTGCCTGTGACACTGCTCAACTCAAATTCGCCATTGGTGAGTATTTTAAGAGCCGACTCAATAGCAGTGTAATGATACAATATATCAGTGGCGCCTTCGGTTATGAATTCAGTGGCTCTCAATCTAGCAGCCCTCCTAGCCATAACACATAAGGATCATTTACAACGATGGTACCGTCGGCTCGTCGCATGTAATTTCCTTTGTGTAAATCAATTGAGTATCCTTGCTTACGTCCAAAACGTTTTACATCATACACTGTGTTTAGTAAATTCGCTGCTGCTTTTTTACCACCCAACTGCTTTACGGCGTCTGACGCCGCATGCAGCATAGCATACTGTGACATTGTTTTGAGTTCTTTTTTGTAATCTGTTTTGCGTTTCTTTATAACTTGATCAGCGTATCCAACTAGATATCCTATTTCATCAGGTAACTCTTGCAGTGGTTCCATTCTTGCTTGAATATAGTTTTTGCCTTGGAATCTGAAACTTTCAAATCCTGAAAATCTAGGCAAGTGTGGATTATTCTGACGTGCATTGCAGTAGTTGATCCAGTTTATAAACATACGTTGATCAGGACTGAAATCTTTTTGGCCTTTGCGATAGCCAAATATGATCAACACCCCTCCAGTACCTGGCTCTAGGTAGGCTTGTTTATCAATCCCACCACCTAGATATTTGTATCCTTTTTTTGACAAGGCTTGGCTTATGCCAACATTAATGACACCAGCCATTTCATCTAGATCACCTTCACTTAGTCTTTCTAGGCGTGTAGCATCAACAACTTCAACCTCGGGCATTTCTGCACCCCATTTACGTGTAAAGTATTGTTGAAATTGTTCTAATTTAGTATATGCACCTGCTCTAATATAGTAGTGTTGTCCATTGCTCAGATCTACTTGCCACTTGTAATAGTTTCCTGTTGGGCGAGGAACAGCAGGACTGTGTCCTACAAAGTGAAACACATCACGTGGTGCTTCTGTTATAAATTCATCAGCTCTCATTTTACATCACACTTTTTATACATATTTGGAATAAAATCAGATCCAACTTCATGATTTTCTATCCACACTTCTGCGGCTCTTTGTAGCAATGTTGTTTTCCTGGACCTATCTATTCCACTGTCTGTTAAATACTGATCTATAAATCCCAATGCTTCATACAAGTTGTATTCTTGATCGTGTTTAATTAATGCTATACCCAATGCTATTTCATACCAGTTTTCGCAATTATCTACGTATGCTTTCTTGTCTTGAGCCAAGACAGTGCTTGAAATTAGCAACAATAATATTATATATTTTCTCATGAATTGTAATCCTCACACATATAAAACATAAACAAAAATCCTATTAGTGCTAGCCCAATGGCAACTATATCTCCGAGACTGAAAGCATACGTTATTGCTGCCCATGATACTAAAAAATTTATCAAGTTGGCTTGATTCATCTTGACACCGGCACCACATCAAAAGGTCCTTGTCCATCTCGGGCATTGGCAGATAGCCACTGTCTTGCATACTGATTGGCATCGCTTTGTGCTGTGGTGTTGACAAATGAATACACTTCACGACCATTACGATCTAACACTAACCATCTGGCGTTGCCCGGCGGTAGGCTTTCAGTACCTTGTGCTGACGCTTGTTGTGCTGCCAATGATCTATTGAGATATTCTGTAGAACCAGGTATGGGTTGGACAGCAGCCGCAGCATCTGCTGAAATTGATTCAACTTCGAGACCTTGTTGTTGTAATTCATCACGAACTTGATTCATTGCGGCGTTGGCATTTGCTGCTGGTACACGCATACGTCTGGCGCCAGCACCATCATTGACAGTGTATGTTACTTCATACGTGTGTTGTGCTGCTGGTGCGGATGTATTAGCAGGTGAACCATCTAAATTATAAACATTGTTGGTATTAAGATCAACGATTCTAACATCTGCAGCAGGAAGTCCATGTTGTTCAATTGCGAGATTGGCCAACTCAACGGTGCCTGCAAAAGTTCGTGTTTCGCCGCCAAACCAAACTCTGCCACTTCTACCATTGATAACTTGATATATGCTGGTGTGTGGTGCTCGGGCAAATCCTCCACCACCCGTGGTCCTTAATGGTTCTGGCACTGCTCGTCGAGCAGTTACATCAGCGTTGCTCAACTGTGGTTTTTGTACTCGGAAGTTTGTGATAGCATCGCGTTCATCAACGCCTTCAAAAGCGCCAAAGTCAAACCCGGTATCGTCTCTGATGATATTGTATTGATTGACCGGACCGGTATAAAGATCCAGGGGCTGTATGTCCATTTGATCTATAGCACTGTCGTACCACAACGAAGTAAATGGAATACCAATATTGACAGCAGCTTTCTTTCTGGCTTCCTCCTCGGTACGTGCCACAACCTTGGTAGTAGCTGCACCTGACGTGGCCTGCCACTGGATTAATTGTTGTCCTTTGATTGCGCCCGGAAGTAGTTTCTTGGCTTTGCGCTGTATTTGTGCTTGCTTGACAAAACTCTTCAGTGCCGACTGTGGCAAGTCACCGGCTGCATAACGTGCAAAGAATTGAATAGTGTCATTGCTTTCGCCAAGGGATAAAGTCTTGTACAACTTCTTCATGTACTCTTGTCTAAATGCTTCTGGCTTCATAGCAACATCAAGTGCCACTGTAAATCGCAGTAGGGTATTATTAATCTTATTTTCGTCAGCTGCATATTCTCCCAGCCAGTCGCCCCCGGGACTGCGAAACTCAATGTAGCCATCTTGGGTGTTGATACTGGTATATTTGCTTGTAGTACCAGTATGTACAATCTTTGATGCCATGGCACTTAGATTACCTTGCATCTGTTGCAGCATGGTCAGCACTTTGTCTGGCTGTGTTCGAGCAATCTTTCTAATCTTTTCCATGGCACTGACGCAGTAGGTATTACCAGCACGACCAAATTGATCCAACACATATTCGTCACCCAAGAATATAGCTAGTTTAACATAGTCAAGTCTGCTGAGTTCAAAGCCAGGCACACTGACATTCATGTGCAGTCCGGTACTGTTATTAGTATAGCAGTCGTTACGAGCAGCCCATTTCACTACCTTTTCCAGGTCTGACAACATTTCATCCAAGGGCAGTGGAGGACTGATAAACTCCAAGCCACCATCAGCAGGATCGTTGGGATCACTAAGACTGCTGTCTGTTTCTACACGATAGTTATCAGTCTGACTCCTGGCACCACTGTGATAACCACCTGTGGTTACTCTACGACCAATAGCTGACTGGAAATCGCTGGCAACATCATCAATGTTTATGCTACCGCCGCTGCCACTTTCGGGATAGTTATAATAAGGCCATTCAACGTCGTAATTACTACCAAAGTCGGCCATGGATCTAATGTCACTGTCTCGTAAAAATTCTTCAAATTGATCTTCGTTTTGATATTCTTCCCGAGTCTGCTCCATGGCTCGCTCTCGTGCCTGCTCAGATTCTCTATCGTTGCTGCCCAATCGTTCTATATATTCTTCATCGCTTTCATCTGGGTCTTGTGGGAGTTCTTGTCTAAGATAGTCGTCTAGCAATGCGTCATTGTCATTCAACCATTCCTCAAAGTTTTCGTCTTTCCACGACCAGTAATCTTCACTTAGGACATCAAGCGCACGTTGAATTGTGCTACGAGGACTGCCACCATCACCACCTCTAAAGAAATCTATAACCTCGCTTTGATATCCACGACCAGTTGGAAAACTTTCGTCCATTTCATAGTCTGGCTCAGAATCATAATTGTTTTCGTCAGATTCAGCGGCATCGGGCACATACATTTCAAATTCTATGCCGGCCATGGCGCCAGTTTTGGCAGCCATCTTCCGGAGATTACTGGGACTCATATTGATCTCAAATAAGTCAACACCCGCAGCCTCATCAAGGTCTTCTTCTTGATTTTCTTCTATGAACTTGGTTGCGCCTTCGGGCCCAACATAGATCGCACGGAAATCTACACCAGGATATTCCTGACGTAGCTCCTTGAACACAGTGAGGTTGGTCACAGAGTCATCGTACAGTCTCACATGGTCATAACGATCTGTGTTGAGATATTTGCGAACCCATACTGCTTTTTTTTCTGCAGGGATGGCATCACCGGGCAAGTTGCCGGCACGATGCACATGCACACGACTCATGTCTATACCAAGGTCACGGAATGTTTTTAAAAATAATTCTTTGTCATCAAAGTCAGCTCGTGCTGTGAGCATTATCACATCGCTGTTGGGTGAATTAATTAAAATAGTTTTTAGTTTGCGAACCATGGGCTTGATGGGTTCGCTTTCGCTATTGAACTTTTCAGCGTTTCTAAATTCGCCAAAGTCAAACTCTTCATCGGGCTGCAGTTTGTAATGATTAAACTGTTGATTGGTGAGTTCATGCACCACACGTCCACGACTCACAACTCGTATCTTGGCAGTGGTGTGCAACAAGGTATCATCAATGTCAAATATCACTAGGCTCTTTTTACGCGGTGTTTCTTTGTACTCACGCAATTGCCGAGCCAGACTCTTCATTAGGAGAGCTGGGCGGCCTTGTGCATCTGTTTGCAGGCCCAGCTTGTTGGCCTGACGACCCAGTTCACCAGGTTGGATGTCCACGGTTAGAGCCATGCTGAATCTAGGATCTCGGGCCTGTGCCCGGGTAGGAATGTAACCACTGGCTTCAGCAATGTCGACATTGCTGAAGTATTCTGGATGCCGTTCAGCAAAGTGACGCATGAGAATACCGGCACGAGCATTGGCTTCGTTTTCCCAGGGTGACCCAGCGTCGCCTGCTCCGTCTGGTAATCCCACACGTTCTTCTTGTTGTGCATGAGTGAGTTCATGTGCCATGGTACGCAGCACGTCAAGTATGTGACGTCCTGGCAAACTCAAGATCAGAGTGTGTTCATCTGGTTGATATTGGCCAAAGCTACCAGTTTCCTCACTCCACTTGGGAGTCTTTTTCAATATGATACGTGGAACTTGTTTGAGTTTTAGATGCTGTGCGCAAAGTCCGGCAAACTTCTTTATGATGTCACGACGACCGTCTTCGCTGTCAGCTTCGTTGGTAAACATGCTGGTGGTGGGACTTACTCCATCCCAGGTGCTGCCGGCATCTTCACGCACAGACTCACCACCGCCGCCACCGTCACCACCACCATCAGACGATCCGCTGCTGTCGCCCCAGCTGAAGCCAGGATACCAATAACCACCATATCCATAGCGTTTTTTCTTTTTGGGTTTCTTGCGTTCTTTTAGACTTAGTTCACGATCCTTGGCTGCTGCCACTGCATCAGATAACTTTTTAAGATACCCTTGTGAGCGCAACATTTTGAATGCAAGATTTTCTGCACCAAATTCACCATGCTGGTCCAGGCCGGTCTGACGCATGTTGCGAATCTTTTTCATCAACGCGGCGGCAGATTCATTGTTGCTGTCCTTGATGGATTGATCAATACGTGCCACTAGGTCTTCGTACTTGTGACGCACTGCAAGATCATCCACAGTGGCTCGACGGCGCCGCGGTACTTGGATCCACTGATTATCTTTTATTGAATAGATGCCCTGACTGTGATGTGTGTCATCACTGGGCTGCACATACAACTCTACATCAGCATCACGTACACGTATGTTCTGACGATCGTTGTATTCATATTTTTTGGCATTAAACAGCTCGCGATAAATTGGATCATACAACTCAGGTATGTCCACTACGAGATGTAGATCAATGTCACTGTGGGGGGTATAGGTGTAAGCGGCGTTGCTGCCACTTATGGTGATGTCTTTGACTTGAAGATCTTGTACACCCAAAAACTCGCGAAAGTCATCGGCAATGCGCAGCAGTGCTTCGCGCACTTCGGGTTGTAAATGCTCTTTTTGATCCCACAAACCAGGGTTCAGCTGGCTGTGGAATCGTATTGCATCATTAAGATTAAAGTTATCAAGTTCCGTAATATTCATTCTATATTTACCGCATAAAGAATGAATATCACTTTAGATTGCTACAGGTGTTTCCTCGACAACAGCATCCGCTGCGGTGTCTTTTGCTGCGCGGCCTTTTTTGCTGCTCAATACACGAGTTTTTGGTGTCGCTGGTGGTGCAATCTCAGTTATAGTGGCCGGGAGCATTTCTCCCACTGCAGCACCGCTGCCCACAGCACTGACAGTTGCAGTGCTATCCACAGGAGCAACAGTCCCGTTTTGCTGTGCCAGTGCTTGCAGATCTTTGTAGAGTTGATCTTGTGTGGCAAAATCAAATACATAGGTGCCCACGTGCTTGAGCAACACTCGCTTGTCAACAAAGACTTTACCGCCAATGTCACGCCAGTTTTCACAGAATGTCCAGTCCTCACTGTAGTAGCGATTTTCTCGCACTGCAGTGTCAAAATAAGTTTTCATGTTTTCATCCAGTGACTTGTCCAGACCAATATCATTGGCAAATGGTTTCACAGCAGGATGCGGTTTTAACTTTTCAAATACATGACGCTTGACCAGGAAGAAGCCTGTGCCAGTTTTGGTTACTTCCAATAGGCCATTGGGGTCGTTGTCCGGTGCACCAGGGATGCCATTCACGCACCATTTCACAGGAATGGTTTTCATGGGGTAAAGACCACCAATGACATCAACATCATGATTCAACAGTGCCAGCAAGTGCCAAGGCTCCCAGCCAATATCAGCATCAATAAACATCAGGTGAGTTGATTCAGGGTTGGCAAGAAACTTTGCCACCAGGGTATTTCTAGCACGACTAATAAGGCTTTCATTGGTCATTGTTTCCACAGTCCAATCAATGCCCAACTGACGGCATGTATTTGACCACTTGATGTAACTCATAAAGCAAGCCTCAGTGAGCTGTCCGCCGTAGCAGGGCATGCAAATATGTACGCGAGTTGTACGTAGATAATCTACGTTGACTTGGATTTGTTGTTCAGCCATAAGTTCCTCTTAAAAGTGTCTGGTATTTACAGAGTATACTACAGATGGATATTTTTTTCTAGACTATTTGATGCCAATGCCCATAAATCTAGTGTAGAGAGTTCCAGGATCTTCAAGACTGTAGCTCGAGCTTTCCTCGATTGCAATCTCGCCCAGGCGTATTATTTTTTCTTTTTTCCCTGGCAATGCGCACGTTGGCTAAACCCTCGAGGATTACTGCAGTTAATTGAGCTTTTGTACTTCTTGCTCCACTTCTCTTCGATGTAATCAGCTGACTCATCGTAGGCCGCGGATTCTGTCGGTTGTGGTACGTCAAACTCACGCAGTGCCGCACGTTCCAGGCGCATCACACGCTCCAACAGAGCTACGCCTTTGGCTGTGGGACGCTGACGCATTTCATACACAAACTCCTGCATCTGTTCCACAGGTAACAGCCGTTGGTCAAACATGTCTTTGAGATTCTTGTCAACTTCGCCGTAGAGATCTTGAATAATACCCATGCGTGAATCGTCATTGCCCTTGATATAACTGTTGCGTATCTGTGTGGCCGAGCTGGCATCTGCACCTTGCACCTGGAATGTTATTGTGGGAGCCAACACAACATAGGCATGCTGACTCATGGGTTTCATTTTCTTGGGGGTCTCAGGCATGGGCTGTATGTAACTGGGTGACCCATCCTTCTTGGGGTTGAAGCTGATACGTTCGGTATCTTTCTGCCCCAGTGCAAATATCAACACAGTGTCATTGGCATCAAAGTACTGTGTGACTTCTTGGGATTGATAAGGGTTCTTTACTTTGACCACATGATCAGTGGGAACACCTAGTTTGGCCATCATGTTCTGTTTGTCACCAAACGAGAATGGTGATGTCACTGGTGCTTGTTTTTCTGATGTAGTAACAAACACATTATCTGAGCCGTACTTCTGTGCCAACTGTTGATACACAGAGAAATGTCCACGATGAAATGGGTGAAAACGACCGGGGTAAATGACAATTGTGCGCATGATCCTATATTTATGTTAGAGGTTTTCTAATAGCCAGACATAGATAGGAGTGGTAAATTTAAAACAGGCCGTGCCATTGCAGCCCATTATCCCAAAGAATTCGTCAATAATTTCTTGTCCATTATCATTGAAATTATGACGATACTGAGTGTGTTGATCAAACGGCACATCTACCATCACTGATTCGAACTCTTTGTTTTTTATAACAACCACTGCATCACTGACGATGTTGCCATGTGCATCAATTTTGGTGTGCTCAAGTAATTTACCCGATAATTCAAATTCAATTTGATGTTGTTGTAGCTCTGCAGTGTCCTCAAAATTATGTTCAAATTGATATCTTGCAGGAACAGGACTGAGAGTTTCTATTGGAATATTGTTGATTCGAATAGTCAATATCAGAGGAATAGCAGGATTAGTGTTAGAAATTTCGCAGCGAAATTGTGCTGTGGACATGCTCAATAAACCAAGGTTACAGCTTTGATTTCACCTTGTCTAAAATTTAGAACCTGAGCACGAAGCCAAGCCCAGTTACCATATATGGTAACTGGGTGATAATCAGTGACTGGGACCGAGTCTTCGAGATCACCATAGCTGATAATAGGCACCCAGACAGAATTATAAGCAGCATTCTGATCATGAGTACCTTGTATGGTAATCAACCCAACAAAATCTAACACGTTAAAAAATACAGTTTCAACATTGCTATATCGATAGTAGTCCGAAGCCTTGATTGGAGCACCTTCCCAGTCAAGACTCGAACCATCATAATCCCCCGACGGCTCACTGTGAACTGTAGTGGGCAACAATATAAAATTACTTAAACTCATGCTCGTTCAATTTCTACAATGATATCACTGCCCACAAGTTCTTGCACCACTGCTTCCAGTGCCTGTACAGTATCTTCACTTGCCAGAGTGCTTGCACCTTGATCGTTGCGCACAAGTTTTGAGAGTTTGATAACAATAATTTCTTCGTGTATTTTAGCCATAGTGTATTATTTAGTGGCGATCACAATAGTTTTTGTGGTTTTTATAGCCCGGGGCAAAATCAGCCCCAGCATCTGCGTCAACCGTATATCATTGTGATCAAAAAAGTAATTGGAGTATAGATTACGCCAATTGTTTGTGCGCCATTCTTGCAGACCTGGGCTCAACCTTATATCTTGCTGATTGTGAATCCAGTTTTCTAAGTACTGACGATTCTCTGAGGTGATATTGCAATCTCTGAAATACGTGCGGAATTGATAATCGCTTTTTTTAAGCATCACAGTGTCTCTGGGACGATCAAGATGGACTTTGATGAGTTCGGGTCTTCGATTATAATCACTGTCTGCCAGACTCTGTAGAAAGTCAATGTCATTGCTGTAGACCCATACTGTGTTGCCACTGACTGCAGTGCGCAGAGGCGCGGTGACTGTGCAGAGCTGTGCTAAAAAATCAAGGATATTGTCGCGTTCTCTAGGAGAGATAAATCCTTTGCGGTCGCACCTAACAATACTGATATGAGTATTCCAACACTTCATCATGTCCAACATTCGTTGTGCTTTCGCACCGTCTGACACAAAGTTTCCGGTATAGTGACGTATAGCTGTGATGTGCAGAATCTGACATCTCAGGCCGTACTGATACTGATCAAAGAACAACCGATCTCGGTTGCGTGTTTTAAATTGTAATATTGTCGACAACTATATATCCTTCACTGTTGACTGTGGGGGCCACTGTGGGCACAATATTGAAATCTACAGCATCATCAACGATATCTACATTGACTGTGCAATCAGTGAGTCGATCAAACAATATACGCTTGGACAACGGCACACGAATCAATTCATCAATCTTACGTCCCAGGGGCCTTGCACCCATCTTGGAGTCATAGCCTTTGTAAGCTAGGTATTCCACTGCAGCTTCTGTGAGATTGATACGAATGTTCTTTTCTGTCAGTGTGCTGCGCAGTTCATCAATAAACTTCACAACAATCTTTTTGATAGCCAATTGATCCAAGCGATTAAACCTACAGACCTGATCAATACGGTTGCGCAGCTCGGGTTTGAAAAACTCTCGCATGGCACGATCTTCTTCACCGGTTTTTTCCATGTCACCAAAACCAATGTTGTTGTTTTCGTTGTCACGTGATCCCAGGTTAGATGTCATAATCACAATGGTATTTTTACAGTCCACTGTTTTGCCATTGGAACTAGTGATGCGACCTTCGTCCAACAACTGCAACAAGAGATTGGTGACATCAGGGTGTGCTTTTTCAATTTCATCAAACAAGATCACAGCAAACGGATTCTTGGTGAGATCCGAGATCAACTTGCCGCCGCCTACATTGCCATCTTCAAAGCCCACATAGCCCGGAGGAGCACCAATCAAACTGGATACTGTGTGCTTTTCTTGATATTCACTCATATCATAGCGCAGCAGTTTCATATCTAAGTTACTGCTCAATAACTTGGCCATTTCAGTTTTACCTGTGCCAGTGGGCCCAACAAACAAGAATGATGCCATGGGACGACCTGCTTTGGCAATACCGGCAAAGTTAATGTACACTCGCTCCAGCACCGCATCAACAACTTGGTCCTGTCCATACAGCGCAGACTTGATGTTGGGTTCAAGATTCACTACGTTCAAGCTCTGTTCGTTGCGCAGACGATCCACTGGCACACCAGTCATCTTGGCCACCTGTGCTTGTATGAGATCTCGGGTGAGCACCACATTGCCAATGTCTTTGATACGTTCTCTAGCACAGGCAGCATCAATGACATCAATGCTCTTGTCAGGGTTCTTTTTATCGTGTATGTAACGTTCGGCCAATTCCACTGCTGCAGTAATGGCTTCGGTGGTGATCTCTACATTGTGGAACGTTTCCAATCTTGGACTCAGGCCAATGAGAATTTTTTCTGTGGTTTCAGTGTTGGGCTCGTCAATGGTGATACGATAGAACCTGCGCATCAGCGCACGATCCTTTTCAAAACTTTCGTAGTATTCTTCCCAGGTAGTAGACGCTACAACTTTCAAATGCCCTTTGGTTATGGCTGGCTTGATCATATTGGCCATGTCCAGGGTGCTTGATCCTGATGCGCCGGCACCTTTGATGGTGTGGGCTTCGTCAATGAACAACACGCATTTTTTCTTGGCTTCCAATGCATTGATAACCATTCTGAATTTTTCTTCAAACTCACCGCGATATTTGGATCCTGCCAACAGAGAGCCCACTTCCAGACTCCAGACCTCATGTCCTTTGAGGAAGTCTGGCACACGCCCAGCGGCAATCTCCTGTGCCAGTCCTTCAACAATACAAGTCTTGCCCACACCCGGATCACCCACCATCAGCACATTGGCTTTGAATCGTTTGGCTAGAATAGTGATCATGTCTTGCAGTTCGGTTGCACGTCCAATCAATGGCTCTAACTGAGACTTCTGTGCTTGTGCAGTGAGACTGGTGCAGTACTCAGTAAGTATTTCATCGGCCTGCTCGTCAGATATTTTGACATCGCTTTGAACATAGTGCTTTTGCCAAAACGTAGCAAACTCAACTTTAGTGACACCGTGTTTGAGTAAAAAATACTGTGCATGACTGTTGGTCTCAGTGAGCATTGACAGGTATAGATCCAAGGTCACAACTTGTCGACGTCCAGTAAACATCACCTGAGTCAGCGCACGATTAAACAATCGTTCCAAGGCATTGGTTTTCTTGGGTTGATCTGTGGGATCTTTTAACTGGTTACTCTGCGCAGAAATATAAGCATCAATGTCGCCGTCTAGCAGCGCAACATTGGTTCCAAATTTTTCCAGAGTTTTTTTGAACGGTACATGTCGTACCATGGCCAACAGCACATGTTCCACAGTGATGTAGGCATTTTTCTTTTCTCGTGCAATGCGCACAGCAGCATCGACTATTAGTTCAATTTCTGGATTGTTTTGCATGTTGAGTTCCGTTGAAGTTTAGCAACACAATGTTCAATGTTGTTTTGGTATTTAAGTATAACATGGTTGCCATTTAACTGCAACTATTAGCTGCTCATTTCTTGCCGAATCGCTGCCATCAATTCTGGAGAAATGTTGGGGGGAATTTGGGCCTGTACTTTTATTATTAGGTCTCCAGGTTGCCCTTGCCGACCTGGCAGGCCCTTGCCACGCACACGCAGCATGTGTCCGGGTTGAGTATTGCCGGGGATGGAGACAGTGATACGTTCATCGGCAAGGGTTGTGATGGTCAAAGAGCCACCAGAGATCAACGTCCAAATGGATACAGGTTCTTCACGTAGAACGGTGTTGCCATTTCGCTGCCAACGGTCGTCGGGATGGATACGAAAGGTCACAATAAGGTCTCCGCCGCCAGGAGCCAAATTGGAATACTGTACCGAATCACCATCTTCAATGCCAGTGGGGATTTGGATTTCAATTGTGCCGGACCCTTGATGAGTGTTCACTGCCACCGGTCTTGACCCGCCCACAGCCACATCACGCAGGGTAATCCAGAGACTCATGCGCACTTGTCGATGCTGCTGATGATGTCCACCCGCATGGAAACGGGTGCCAAACATTGAAAAGATTTCATCAAAGTTGAAATGTCCACCGCCCTGGAATCCCTGGAATGGTGACTGAGGTTGATCATACGCAGCTCGCTGTTGATCATTGCCCAGAGTATCATAGGCCTGTTGTATCTTTTGAAATGCAGCAGTGTCACCGCCACGATCAGGATGATGTTTAGAGGCCAATCTGCGATAGGCCTGTTTGATTTCGTCTTGTGTTGCTGTGCGTTGTACGCCCAGTGTTGAGTAATGATCCATAGATTTTGAGTGGCAAGAGCCCCGAAGGGCTCCTGCGGTGCGAAAGGTAATTTACTTCTTACCGTCAGGGATTTTAGTTCCTTCTAGTTTTTTATGTATCTTGATTGTCTTGCACACTTCTTTTTCTTTCTTGGTTTTGGCATCCATTTGTTTGGTGCAGACTTTTTTGGTTTCGGCTTCGGCCAAAGCCAGTGGCACTACGCCAGCACAACATACCACAAACGCCGAAAATGCTATAAAATTTTTCATGCTATCTCCTTTTGTTTAATTATATAAATTGATGCCAATACCACGACCAGACTACCAGCCCTAGACAAATACTAAAAAATTTGAAGTATCCCACGGGATCATCTTGAAACCTCACAGGCCCGGACTTGCGACGAATCAATGGGTTTGTTCCTTCCCACTGCTTGGCAATGGTTTTTGTGGGTATTTGAATTTCCGTTGCAGATACTACCTGGCTCGGTTGAATTTTAAAAAAATTATGTTGTCTAGGTAAATCAGGAAATATCATTGTCTATTGTCTCCCAACTTGGATGACCAGCTGGCCATAACAAT
>Ga0181348_1000852_pt1 | contig 13325 bp, 10 predicted proteins | sample Su13VDMM110DN_FD_130092 | JGI IMG/M metagenome (GOLD analysis project Ga0181348, IMG submission 130092) | Freshwater viral communities from Lake Michigan, USA - Su13.VD.MM110.D.N | ecosystem: Environmental > Aquatic > Freshwater > Lake | place: USA: Michigan | collected 2013-07-16
CGGTAGCGGTACATCGCCCAGCTCAATGGACGGTAAGTGGGCTACTGAAGATGAGAGAAGTAATATAGGTCAACTCATATCTGATAAGACCAGTGAACTAGCAGCTATTGAACGTCAGATGGGTATAGGTGGATCGCAAATTATCGACATCACTAAACACAAGTACGAAACGATTGGTTTAGTAATGAATGATTCAGGCTCTATCAGACTAGATACTAAGGGTAAGATGTATGTATCTAATATAGTAATTCACCCCGAAGGTGTGTTTGCAAATAGAGCACCCACACCGTTAATTGAGTATGTACAAGTAGATGACTTACCTGGAGGCAACTATACTCTTAACGTCTGTAACAAATATACCGTTCAAGTAGGAGCGGGCGGACTAAATCTAAAATCCTATGGACCTGTTAACATATCCGGCAGTATCACCAATATAGCAGGCGAACAGGTTAACATTGGAAGTGGCAACGAGGTTAATATAGATGGTGGTAATAGGGTTAGTATTATTGCAGATGTAGTATCGTTATCACAGCGTGAAAAATTACAAGTGGTGGTGGATAGCTCACTCGGTGTTAATAAAAATCTTGTAGTGGGTGGCGGCGCCCACATCGAGGGTGAGCTTACTGTTAATCATATTACCGCACCTGCTGAAATTCAAGAAACTGAATTGAATACTGTGTTTGGTAAGCCTGCGAGTATTGTTCCTGGTATAGGTATCGGCGGTAAGATCGGTACTGCTGCAACTACCTATGTGGGCTATAATTACGACCCTATAGCACAGACTGATATACCTAACGGAGTACCAGCTTATATAGGGGTAGGTGATCCCATGGTACCGATAGGATGGATATACCCGGGTACTCCTCTAGGTACCAATGGCGGAGGACCTCTAGTAGCTGCAGGACTCATACCAGTGTTCGGCAGCGGTATACCGTCGATTAGAGGAACCTATCTCGGTATACATGGAACGCTAATAAATGGCATACGAGTATACGGCTCAATGGCTGACGATGACTGCCTTGTGATGTCACCTCATTCACATAACTTTAAGAACTTACCGTTAACTCTTACTGAAGATAATAAAGAAACCCGTGAACGCGCTGAGAGTGATAACAGCTCTATAAGAAACGCTGCTGATCCGATCAGCAATTCTAAGAAGTAATCTAGTAGATTACGTCCAGCTCTGTCGGAGTAACCGAATACCAGAACTTATCGCCGTACTGTTTAAGTGAGGCTTTCTGCTTAAAATTCTCAATTGATATTTCACCGACGAGATGGACTTTGTTAGGTGATTGTTTGGGATCACAAATAGCAAGAACATATTTCTTAACTCTGCTTTCCTCTGTCGGCATTTTTGAAACTTTTAATTCTGGCTGACGCCCAGTAAATGAAATCGTCTTAACATCGGTACCATCCGGAAAATCTGCTCCGCCGTCGCCGCGGTTGTGCCATACCTCTACATTCAGGGTCGTATTGGTCATGATGCTGTATGCAGTTTCACCGAGTAAACCAATTGCTATATTATCAGTATTCCACTTATTGGTATAAGGTTTGGATGCTTTAATCTGTGCTGCTACATCATATGCGACGGCTACTTGCTCCTGAGTTAGATTAAACGTTTTCATAACCTTATTTAATTACCGATGAGTCATATATCCATATCTAATCCTTGTTTATTAATATAAAAAGCGCCAAATATGACATATTTTGCCACGAGCAGGTGACTGTCTTATCAAAGATCTGATCATAGTAATCAGATATAGGTAGGCTCGATGTAGTGATCGTATTAATGCATTCTCCGTTTACCGGGTATACTGATTTACGTAGATATGAGTAGCATTCTGAACTGCTTAAATTAAACTGCTTTAGTGTCTTTTCGTAGAAAACCGGGGTGAGAGTGGAGTCATTAACCATCTTTAATTGCTCATACAGCAGATCGAAATTTAAATCCAAGTTGGGTTCAAGAGAGATACCTCTAATTGTAGTTTCACCAACTACAATTGATTTAATAGGAACAGACTCGTTGAAGATTAATCTATCCTCATCGTATCGATTTTTAATAACTGATCCTAGCAGTAATAACGGTTTATCCGATTTAAGTAGTGTTGTATACGCTTCAACACGAACCGGAGCTTCAGCAAGGCTATAATGTACCATAGTATATGATATATAGTAATCTTAATTTCACAATTTAGTATATTGTGGTCTTATACATACCAGTACGCTCGTCATATTGACGACAAGCAGTATCGCCTGTTGACAGTTTAACGGGAACATTAACGGTATTATTACATACGACCGGTGTACCTGTGATAGTATCGTTATTATAGACCGTTGTGTGGAGCATGCCATTATCACTGTTATATAGTCTTACATTGTTACCGTTGACGACAGGTATTTTATTCATAAGTTAGTATACTGTTTAAATACCCGAACACAAGAATAAATACTTTAAATTATGGCTGATACTATTACGAAGATTTTGTTTAGAAAAGGGTTAGATATCGTACGTCGCACCGGCGGCGGCTTTGGAGTTACACTCAACGAAGGCGAGCCAGGCTTTTGCTTAGATACCGGCAGGCTATACGTAGGCGACGGTAGCACGATCGGCGGTAGACATATTGGAACCGTAAATCATGGTACCGTTCAAACCCTTACCAGTAATAATATTAACCTCGCATATTATAGTGCAGCCACTTATCACACCTTAACCTCTAACGGCGTCGACGTAGGTGATATTGTGTTTGAAGCGGATCATTCGATCATGTGCTATGTTTCAAGTAAGCACGCCTTTTCGGACGTACCAGCGCTGAGTGATCTCGGTAGATTTAGTCTAATCGGTACTCTATCGTCGACGAACGGTATCTCTAATATTAAGCATGAAATCGGTACCCTAGGTTCTGTTATAGCGCATTATTATCTCGATCCAACATATTTTACTGTTGCTGGTAATATGGTGACTATCTTAACTCAGTTTACAGTAGACGGTGCAGCTGCATTTGGTAACACTGTAACCATCGCAGGCGCAACCACAATTAATAATTCACTTAAGGTACAGGCCGCCGGCGCTCTAATAACCTGCACTGGTAATATATCAGCAGCAGGAATTGTATTTTCGAACGATGGTAGTGCCGGGCATACCAGCGATTATTGGTATAGTTCGTGGACTAACCTCCAAACAAATAGCGCTGGGTGGACAGCTGCACAGACATTACTCGCCAGCTTGTCGCCTATTGCCTGGACTTCGCCAATCGGCAGCGCTACCGGTCAGTCGTATACTCAATACTCAGGCGGAGTCACTACCGGAGCTAAGCTCGGTATTAATGTAATTAATTCTACGGTAATAGGCCTAACTATAAAAGGTCTGGATACTACTACCACTGCCCTCAGCGTACGCGGAGCACTTGAAGTATCCGGAGATATTACAGCATTCTCAACCTCAGACGAGAGACTTAAGATCAATGTTGCCAAGATTGATAATGCTCTCGATATTATCGAGAGTATTCAGGGTGTAGAGTTTGATTGGAACTGTGACTGGAAGAACGGGCCCGATGCCGGCGTTATAGCACAGCAGGTAGAAGAGGTATTCCCGATAGCCGTGATAACCCGCGAAGATGGGTTTAAGGCGGTAAATTATGATAGACTAATACCCTTATTAATTCAGTGTATTAAGGAATTAAAAGCGAAACTAAATGAATGAAATCTTTCTCCTTTTGCTTAACCAGCACTAAACTAGAGCCACTCGTACCTATGATACTCGATCATTGGTTCTTTAGTGATCCAGTATTCGGTATGACTTTTACCTACCCCGCTACAACTTACTGCGGCACTCTAACTACTGCAAGCGCGTGTCCGGTAGTCGGAGATGACTGTTTCTCAGCATCGGTATGCGGAGGCTATTTCTTCCCGTGGGGTTATCAAGTACAGGATGAAACAAGTCAGATATCGCTGGGATATCAAGGTAAATTCAAAGGCGATGTTACGATCACATTTGTACCGTCCTGCCTTAATATTCAATATCACGACGTATTCAAAATATCATACGATTTTAGCGACGGTACAGTCTTCTCAGTACAAAAGAATGTAATAGCACGGCAATTATTTGATTCCGTCGATCAATATATACAAGATATTAATCCAAACTCTCCTAAATCTGTTAATGTCTCGCATGTATACTACGCTTCATCGGTACCAGTAACTTATACCCCATCTATTACTGTATTCTACGGTGATTGTACGTTTGTGTATTTTTACTTCAGCTTTACAGTATGGCCTAACTCTATTTACGAGATTGATAATATACACCTAGTTAATGCTGTACAACTACCGCGACTGGTAGATAACAATCTAAATATTTTGGAGATCGAGAGCGAGAATCAGATTACTAACATAATTATTACCCCCAACTAACATGGCGAGCATTCAAAATTTTGGTGACTTTCAACGGAAAAGGCGGCAAGAGTTTATTAGAAGTGAGCATCTCATCATGGAAGTACAGCATAGTGGCATAGTACCTAGCCATATAGGCGAAAAGCAAGCTGCGCCTATTTGCTATGCAACTACGGTATACCCGCTAAGCGGTATGCTAGTCGGGTATGAGGGTATTAGTGCACGCGAGATAATAGGACCATTTAAAGGAGATTTTGTATTAGAGTACGATTATACCCCGACTCTAGATACGCTCTATAACGTTATAGATACGTTCGTATTTATCTTCTCTACGCTGAATGCTGCTTATAGATTTAGAACATCTAACAGTCTGTCTGATACAGATGGCACGCATATTACAAAGTTGCCGATTGCAGATGTATACACAGGGTGGTCGGTCCTAGTACCAAATTCGGAGAATACTATAAGAGCGCCATTTTACCTCCCAGAAGATACCGTACATGTAACAGTAGCAAGAGTAAATGATACGATAACTGGTACCGTTAGTTCTGCAGCAGCTGTTGCATCGGTATCGGCTCTGTATGCGGGAGCCACCGTTAGTATGCTCTCTATAGGCGGGTGGGGTGCCTATGGGCTTAATAAAACAACGAATATAGGATTTACAGCAGATTGCGGCCTGGTCATGCCGCCTACTCCTACACCTACTCCTACGCCTACAATCACCCCTACAATTACGCCTACGATATCTCTCACCCCTACAATTACGCCTACGATATCTCTCACCCCTACAATTACGCCTACGATATCTCTCACCCCTACAATTACCGTAACACCTACGGTTACTGTAACACCTACGGTAACACCTACTATTACACCTACGGTTACACCTACACCTGCGGTACCTCTCATTTATAGCTTATTTGGTACAGGACAGAATGAGAGCGGTCAGCTAGGTTTAGGTGATAATACTCTAAGAGTATTATTCACCGCGGTTACCGGTGCATGGGATGCTATTGCGTGCGGAGCGGTGCATAGCTTGGCTCTATCGGGTAATAAGTTATTTACTACAGGGCGAAATATTTCTGGTCAGCTAGGTTTAGGTGATACCGATGACAGATCGTCGTTTACCCCAGTAACAGGAAACTGGACGACTATTGCAGCCAACGGGTCATTACATAGCTTGGCTCTATCGGGCAATAAGTTATTTGCTACAGGAGATAATCGCTTTGGTCAACTAGGATTAGGTGATACCGATAATAGATCGTCGTTTACTCAGGTTTCCGGCAATTGGGACGCCATTGAGAGCGGTACTATGCATAGTTTAGCTCTATCAGGTAATAAGATATTTGCCGTAGGTTATAACCTACGTGGTCAGCTAGGATTAGGTGATACCGCTCATAGATCGTCGTTTACTCAGGTTCCCGGCAATTGGGACGCTATTTCATGCGGCGGCGATCTAAGCTTTGCGCTATCGGGTAATAAGTTATTTGCTACAGGATATAATTATAATGGACAGCTAGGGTTAGGTGATACCGCTAATAGATCGTCGTTTACTCAGGTTTCCGGCAATTGGACTGCAATCTCAACAAGTTATTTTCATTCTCTAGCTCTATCAGGTACTGAGATGCACTCTACAGGATATAATTATAATGGACAGTTAGGATTAGGTGATACCGCTAATAGATCGTCGTTTACTCAGGTTTCCGGCAATTGGACTGCAATCGCGGCCGGTGGAGAGCATTCACTAGCCCTATCGGGTACTAAGATGTTTTCTACAGGTAGTATGGGGAAAGGTACAGGCCAAATTACTGATAAAGTATCCTTCACCGAGGTTTCAGGTAATTGGGACGCTATTGCAACGGGTGCGTATTTTAGCTTTGCTCTATCAGCACATTAATTGCTATAAATACTAATAATGGAAAGTAGCTTATATAGTACAAGTACCTTTAAGAAGGTAACCGCTCGGTATGCAGATACTACGGTAAACCTGAAGAGTAGACCTTTCTATACAGAGCAAGAGATGAACATGTCATTTCCAAACATACTCTCAGCTACAAACGACGTCAAAATAAATAATTTTTCAAATTTATACTTAACCGATAGAAAAAAACTTAGCGATATTTTGTCAGTTAAGCCTCTTGCAAAGGTACAGCGGGTTTTTACGTCGTTTCTGGCGTTTAATTCAGTTGGCGGTACTGATGGTGACTCGGTATATTGGGAATTTGAGGAGACTCCTATAGGTGAGAGAGGACGAACATGTAAAGCGACTACTATATCAAAACTGCCTATAAATGAAAACTTTTTTGAGATAGTATTCTTAAGTGAGATCCTATGTGAAATTCATCATAATGACAATAATACTGACTATCTGCTATCGCTCGACTATAGTTTTAATTTAAGATTTGCTCCGCGGTTTGACTTACTTTACCTTGACGGTAGACCAATTCACCCGCAGGTGTTTTTCTATGTATATGACGAAGATAATGATTATATAGTTTTTTATAAAAAGGTTCTAGATTTTCCATATTATCTAACGTTCAATCCTGCAGAAAATATTCTCGGCTTAAAGCAACCGCCTCTAGGTTCAGAGGATACATTTCCAGTAGATTCTATCTTAAAATTAAGAGCACGCGTAGATCCGACGGATTCATACGAACTAAATGAGTTTAGTGCAAAATATGATAGATCAACTCAATCTAATACCCTAGATACTAGTGATACTACCTCACGCCGTGATATTAAAAATAACTATATAATTAATACTGAGTATAGTAATGTTACCGGTGAGGATGTTACGGTGAATATACTCACACTTAAAAACGAGTTATCTCCTCAGAATAATAACGCAGATAATGACCCGTACGTATTAACAGACGACTTTACTTACAGAGATTACAAAAAGTTATTTACTGGTACCCAGCAAGTTCATGGATCTGAGAGTATAATACTTGCATATACCGGATTTACCTCAAAAATAGAATTTAAACCGAATACTATTACTTATTTTCACGTACCTACTAATACTTTTCCGTTCGACCGCCTTAATATTAACGATAGTAACATTGCCAGTAAGGGAGCCGCAGCTAGCGATCACCCACTGAAAGCTGACAAAATTTTTAAGAAGCGCGCTAATTATGCTGACTTTTCATATACCGGTAATAGTACCGATGAAAATAATGGAGAGTTTTTATGCGCTTGGTTATCAGGCTCCTCTCAGTCGTCTGATGTAGTGTGGGTAGATAGGTATTATAACCCACAGAAAATTTCCTACTTTAGTGCTCTGGCAGTATTAAATGAAATCGACGATACCTATACCACAGAATTTGATATACTCTGTGGTACAGCGCCCTCTAGTCGAATTATATTTGATACAAAGAGCAATTTATACATTGAAAAGGGGGTATATTATGCTTACCACCATATAGGCGGTCAAGATCTTTCCAATTACGTAGATCTGCTAAGCAGCGACCTTATTCAAAAAGATCTAGTAAATTACTATACAAACAATACACAGCTACTCAGCGAAGTAAGCGAACTTCGACAGTATGCATTCGATGGTCAGCAATACTCACAAACTGTCCCTCTTACTAGCATCTATGCCAACGATAATTGCTTTACTATTGCATTTGATATTGATGTAGGTAATTGGCGATCTGATTTTGCTTATCAATTTATAGGTAACTATACTAATACCGGTTTTGGTATTTTTAATCAAACTAACATTACCCCTTATTTGATGCTACCTCAGGATAATGTTATCAACATTCTCAACGGTCAGGGTAAGGTGCTAGATGAGGTTAAATTCGAAGCCAACGTACTCAGTATACTAAGATTAAAGGAATTTGAAGGGTATTATGTAGTGCTCGCTAATAATAAGATATATAAATTAACTGCTAATCATAATATTATATCTGAAGCACAGACTGATATTATTCCCTTCGAGTATGTAACTAGCTCTTTCTATAATAGTAACTCAGCTTGCTTTGTAGTAAATTCCATATCTGCTAATAAAGTTATCGGCTTTGATTTTATTAGCGAAACGATATTTGAACCGAGTTCGAGTGCAATAATTGGACTCAACTCTATGCCTCTATCTGCGGCGAGAAGCAGTGTTATTTACGACAATAAATTTTACTGCACAAGCTCCTATTCTGTAAAATTAGTAGATGATGTACTATATTATATACAGGATAATTCAGAGATGAGGAAGTGGAATTTATCGTTAAATATTGATTACCCGTTTCTTAGTGCTACGAATCCTATAGATGCATTTAATATAGATAAGGACGGGTTTTTCTATATTTTACAAGATGCTCGCTTATCGAAGTATACTAGCACTCGGCAGCTAGTTCTTACAGCATTAACCTACGACCCTGATTTTAGAAATGTAGATATTGATTTCGCAGGTGAGTTTACTCCGCAAGGCTATGAGTATAATACTATTATAACTCAGCAAGCCGCAGTAGCCGGTGCTGCGGGTACTCGTATATATAAGATCAGTAGTAGCGGATTAATTATATCTACTCTTGATTTACCTGATTTTGATGCCCCAGTAGGTGCTATTAATATAGCTAATGGCGATTATCTCCGACGGGAAGTAGTGCCTCACCTAACAGATAATTCACTAACAGTTAGAGTGACCTTACCAAGTTTAATATACCGTGATGATTCGACTTTATCATTAGTTCAATCTCTATCGAATGTAGATAGTGGGATACATAATATCAGTGTCAGATTTGATAATATTCAAGGTGAACTTGCAATATTTATTAATGGCATTAAAATGCAGGCTATTACCTTCGAACCGGGCAAGTATGCCCGGAGCCCAGGCTTAACTACGCCATTTATTATAGGATCTACCCCATACTTCAATAACGCAATATTATCGCAATACCTAAGGGGGCTGTACTTTTATGCGACCGCCACTAAGCTATCTGATCTACGTATCTACAGTAAGCCTCTGAATGATAGCGATATAGCTGCTATTGCAAATAGCAGACACGAAGGAGAGACTATGCTAGTAAACTTGCCAGCCGGTAAGAGAAATCTCAATGATGAGATCGAGCGATTCTTTAAGCTCGATGTGCCTGCGATCAAATCATCCACTCTAGATATTTCTCTAGTCAATACTAATATTGAGAGCGACGAACTCAAGACCTTACTAGTAGCAAGAATCCTTGATAGACTACAGAGTACACTACCGGCTAACGTAGCAGTAAACAATATAAACTGGATTAATTAATGGAACTCATATCTGCAATATTAAACAGTTCCGAATTTAAGCACGATAGATTTTTTAATGAGTCATTTGAGCTGCCGTATAAGATTGATTCTATTAAGATACAGCCGAATGAACTTAGTACTTATAGAGCGTTAAATAGCTCGTTCGAGCGACTATATAAAAACTTTTTATATATATATAGCCTAACAAAGCTCGGTAGTAACGTGCTACCGAGTGATCTTAGAGGCACAGCAGGAGTTCTTAGCGGTACATTCGGGTGGGCACCATCCGGTACTAACCCGGCATCGTTTAGTAATTTCAGTACTATTGGACTATCGGCGTTTAATGATGCAATTATAAATGAGGTACAGTATAGCTCTGCTCTGGAGCAGAACTTATTTGTAACATGCTCACTTAGTGCGGTTATCCTATCTAGATCAGATCAGGTCAGTAATACAATTACTGTAATACTCTCTACGGATAAGGTCGATGTAGATCAAAATCTCGCTTTTCGAAATATAGTAGCTGCAACGCTTTACAACGATAATTTATATATCGCCGATTCATTTTATAATAATATATACAAGTACGATTTAACCGGTTTATTGACGGATAGAATATATCCCGACACTCTGGTAGTTGCTAGAGCAATTGGTGGCACGGGTAATGCAGAAAAGAGGTATAAATTTAATAATATCGGGGGAATCACTATATTCAAAGATAGGTTATACGTTCTAGATGTAGATAATTTTGCAATAAAAATATACGATACTGATCTTAACTTTATAAAATCTATTCAACGAGTTGATATATTCAGAGATGATAAAGCAAAGGTAATAGCAGGCGAGAGTACAACAAATAAAATATACGTAGGTACCGAGGGTAATAATATCGTGGTATTTGACGAAGATATAAAGAATTATGAAATTGTAAACTTCTCGAAGTTTACCTCGAGCGGGGAGAGTATATTAAACATCTTTACTAGTAAGAGCTTTAATAATACATACAGTATCGTTACTAATAAAAATATATGGAAGTTCTACGCCAGCAAACCAGGTAATCCGATCGGTAAATACTCTCTCTATAGGTTCAGTATACCGACAACCGAGACATTTCACCACGGCTCTAGTATAGCCGGAGCTCAGCCGGGGTCAGACGATGTGTATATACTCAGCTCTTCGACTAGTACCAATGTTCGCAAATTTATTAATGCTATCGATGCAGGAAGTTTTATTGACGTACTAACAGTTAATGATTTTGAAGTATATTCACTGGATGATATTAAGCTATTAGCTAGCGAGTATTCTCAAACCTGGGTTATTAATAAAGCAATACAGAAACTATTAATAAACCACATCAGACTAAAGGATAAGATAATAGGTAGATTCTTCGGTACCTTCGACAGCAATAATAATTTGCTGGTAAGCGGGTATTTATACTTTCTGTTGGCCGATCTAGATCTCACCGGCTATAGTATAACTTTAGATCATTTTGCCGGTAATAACGAGGCATATCTAAATACTGTCATTAACAGAGGGTTGGAGAAGATATATAACCTGCAGGAGCTTATGATAGGCAAGAGCAACACTATAATTAAGGATTCTAGTTTTTCTGAGAACGAGGCTGTATTAATCGGTTAAAGTGATAAATATTTAGGTATTATGGCAACACCAACAAATATTGTAAAATTTTTAGTGAGACGAGGATCTAATGAAGATAGATTATCCATTAAACTCGCAGAAGGTGAGCTCGGCTATACTACAAATGCCCCTAGACTATTCGTAGGAGACGGGGTAACCACTGGTGGTAACCCGGTCGCGAGTAAACTGCATATTGTATCGAACTTTAACCAACCTTATACTAACTACGTAGTGCAGGGCGATACAGTATTCAACACATCTGATAATCACCTGTATGCATTAACAGGTACAAATAGCACACTATCTGCTCACTACGTCTTTATAGGCCGTTAATATGTCAATAGAAATTAATAATAATTCAATAATTAGGTTAGTAGTCAGAAAGGGGCCTGATTCTGATAGGCTAAACTCAACTCTCGCTACAGGCGAATTAGGCTACACGACTGACACCCATCGTTTATTCGTCGGTAACGGGATCCAAGGAAACGAAGCCCCGATAGGTAATAAATTTCACGGTGTCCGGGCTACAGTGCCTACAGCTGATGTTCAAGAAGGCGACCTCTATTTTAATACGAGCTTAGGTATACTATATGCGAGAACAGACTCAGCCTGGTATTCTGTTGCACCTGCTTCTGGTTCTAATATAGAATACAATAATGGCGGTCTCAGAATTACCACTTCCTTCGCCGGTACTGGGTTTACTGTTGCATACGGCGACGACGGTAAACTGCAATTTGATACTAATTTATTAACAGTTAAGTCTAATGTTGCTCTAACGAGTGCAATATACGTAGGACCAACTGTTGGGAATTACCAGTCTGACTCGAAAATTACCTCCCAGGGCCCCATTTCTATTTTAGATGCCAGTTCTACCAGTAGGATCCTACTTTCAGCAACTAACAATGCATCCACGATTACTTTAGGTGGTTCAGGTCTATTATCGAGCTCCAACGCTTTAACGTTTAAGATCGATGATGGTACCCGTAATTTTGCAATTAAAAACGGATTAGCAAGCGGTACTTTCACTCAGCTAACAGCCAGTCCAGTATTTGAGTTTACTGGTGGGTTGGTCAAGATTAACAGTAGCTTATATATCACTGGGAGCACCTTTTCGCAGGAGATTTTTTCTAGTCGGCAAACAGTCATCAGTGCGACGTCATCATTCATAATTGATATAACTAATGACAATGCACCTGGTCTATCAGCCCTTCAAGTTTATAACGATTCACCAGTTACCGGTCAAGTTCTACTCACAGTAGGTTCACATAATAACTCTATTTTAAATGTACGCAATACTGATGTAAACTTCCTAGGTATTAATACATCTCAGAGATACGATAATAGTAATGTGTCTATAAGTGGTAATACTTATTTTAAAGATGGTCCTATTACTTTTTCTTTACCTTCTGCCAATTTCACAGTTAATGCTACAACTATAGCTCTAACGGGTAACGTAACTCTTAAGGGCGATTTAAGTGCTACTGGCGATATTACTGCTTTCTATACCTCAGATCAAAGACTAAAGCAGAATATTGTAACAATCCCAGGTGCCCTCGAAAAGATTTTAAAACTTCGCGGGGTAGAGTTTGACTGGATTGGTCCAACCCACCATACCGGTCACGATATAGGACTAATAGCGCAGGAGGTACAGCAACAAGTGCCAGAAGCGGTAGGCACTCGTTACGATGGTTACTTAGGTGTGCACTACGAAAAGATAATACCCTTGCTAGTTGAGGCAATACGCGAACTTAATAGTAAGCTAAAATAAATGTCATACCCAATAGCAACAACTACAGGTATATTACCGGTTACTGGGAGTTTGTCGTTGTCAACAATAGGGACTCTATCGGGTATAAAAATATCGCCTACAATTGGCCCTGATACCGCGCCATATAGGTTACGGGATTTTAGAGGTCAGGACTTTGATATACCTACCGGTAATGATCCTATTAAGTTTAGTAGTCTTCGAGGAGCGATTAATTATAAACGTAACTACATACTTTTTATAGGGGGGAACTCCAGACTAGTTACCAAGAGTCAAGACATCCCGGACCTATACTACCGATCGCCGACCA
>Ga0181348_1000853_pt1 | contig 13309 bp, 8 predicted proteins | sample Su13VDMM110DN_FD_130092 | JGI IMG/M metagenome (GOLD analysis project Ga0181348, IMG submission 130092) | Freshwater viral communities from Lake Michigan, USA - Su13.VD.MM110.D.N | ecosystem: Environmental > Aquatic > Freshwater > Lake | place: USA: Michigan | collected 2013-07-16
ATGCAGCCACTTGCTCGTGATTTAATTTATAAAAATCATTAACTTTAGCTTCAGGAAAAGCCAAATTATTCATTGATTCACTTATAATAGTAGGGTCTTTTAAAAATTCATGTTTGCTTGACAAATCGGGGTGAGGACTGTACTGTATATTTGAAAGCCCCCGAGCTGGCCTGTACTGACCAGGTTGTCGTGAATGCCATGTTTTCCAAGAAAATATCCGTTTAATATAAGCCCTAATGTTTTCGGAGTTATCATCTACGATTGGCATTTCAATTCGATCATGTGTATCAGTGCCTACTACTACGTAGTCTGCTCTTAGTTCAATGGCTTTATAAATTTGAAGAGCTATAGTAAAATTGCTGCAACCACCTCGAGCTAGACTTACTAAATCAAAGTCGACTTTGTTTGCAAGTTTTTCTCCAAAGCTTAATCCTGGGTAGTCGAGATCGGATGTGAACCAACTGGCTCCGCAGATTGCTATTTTTTTACGAGTAGTCATTATGCTGCAGGCACCTCTTCTGTTACGGTAGTATCCGGCGGTACTTCTTCAGTTACTACATCATTAGCTGTTGTATCAGCCTCTACAGGTGCGACCCCTCGATTGTGATATGCATACGGCTCGTGTGTGGGTGCCCGTGTCACAGAACTTATCAGTGTGCCGGGCTCGACTTTCCAACCTTCATTGGCAACAAATTTTACGTCAGGCAATTCCTTATCGTCAATCTTGACTGCAGGCAGTACATTAGGAGGTGCGCCCGAGTTAAGCCCAATAGTAGTACCCTTGAAGTTTAATGTGCTGTCAGAATTCCAGCCGCCAACACCAGCCGACTTTAGGGCCAGAGCACCAGACGAATTGATGCTGACAGTGTTGGTTCCGTCAAGTATTAACTTGTTAGTAGCAACCAGGTTCATGGCAGTGGCGGTCAATTTGACGTTGACACTTTTCAAGTTGATGTTCTTCCCTGCATACATGTTGATGTCATCGTCTGCGTGGAGATTAATTGTACCTTGTGTTCTTATGTTAACTGAGTTAGTCGAAAATACATCCATTGTACCTTCGGACCCTAGTTCAATCCAGGACTGCCCGTTAGCGTGTGTTATATAGAAACAATCGCCATCATCACTCATGGTAATCTGATGGCCCTTGCTGGTACGAATACGTACCAAGTTGTCGTAGCCATCAATATCGCCATCGTCCATGATAACGCTGTGACCGCCGCGTCGACCGATAATATTTAGATTTGCAAGAGTGACCTGGCCAGCTGCTAGCTGTTGTTGAAGTTGTTCATCAGTAATGCCGCTTTGATAGATAGCCCGGCCCGGTGTTGAAACGCCGTATACCGAGCTAGGGCTTTCTCGCTGGCTACTGGATGTGATGGGACCGCGGATAACATCATCGATTAGCCCTTGCTGTAACATAATAGCAGCAACGTAGGAATGGATTGGTTTAGGTGCGTCGAAGAACCGCGGGCTTTCGGCAATTTTTGGGTCTACATTGTTAATTTCAGTCACTGGCAACTGAGCACTCTGAGAGAAGTATGGGTTATCAGATGGTATGAAGTTCCTTGTTCCGGCCACTGCCGGAATCATGTGATTAAGTCCATCTTCGGGCAAGCAGCCCACGTAAATGCCCTGGTTTGGGTCGCCGCCGATAAAGAAACAAATTACTCTTACACCAATGTCGGGTGGGGTAAACCACATGCCATAACTTTGTGGGTTGCTGCGGAATGTGCCCGGGCTAGAGTTAGAAGCTTCGCCGGGGGTAGATCCGTAGAATGGCGGTATATAGCTAACTGTGCGCCACAGGCTAGAGTCGTTGACTTTTATGCCAGCGAACTGTTCAATATAAACCTGTAGACGTCCGCTACGTGTAGGGTCAATGTTGTTACGAACTTCGCCAACAAATGGTCCAAATTCCGTAGGCGTGCCACCTCGTCCAAATTGATACCCTTGGCCACGACCCCGGCTGCGCTGTATATTATCTGCCATTAGTAGTCCCTTGCAATCTGTTGTGGTGGTTCAGGATCTGCAGCCATTGGCGTAAATCCAAATGATACATTGGGCTCGATCCCGACCTGCTGTGTACCACTAGTGGGAGGAGCCGCTGACCGCGACGCAGCAGTATTTGCTAAATCAACTTGCCCACCCTGAGGCAGTTGATCAGTATTAATTCCTAACTCACCCAATGAATTCGGATCTAATAGATCAGTATTGATCCCCAACTCGCCCAATGAATTCGGATCCAGTTGATCAGTGCCTGAAGTTTGAAGTGAGCGGGTATCACTGGTTGCCGGAGCAGGATTTGAAAATCTTCTTGTTGATTCAGAATTTAAGTCGGTAATATTCGTTGTCTTAGTTGCCTTTGCCGGGAACGTTATCAGAACTCCCTCTAAGTCTTGAGTAAAACGGCCACGGCTAAAATTACTCGTTACCTCAGTTGCCTTGTACACATAAACATTACTGTTAGGTCGTGAATTTCGATTTGGATCCATCAAGCCTGTGTCCATATCATAGTCAACAGGTGTGTTAAACTCAATCTCAAACAGCACTTCCTGATTTTCAAAATTTATAGTGCCATCAGTTAAAAAGTTTTTACTATAAATTTCTTTACCTTGTAAGCCGTTCCACAACTCGCCTTGTTGTAGCCAGGCCGGATCGCCCACAATGGACATCTTAACCCGTGCTTGGTCAGCAGGGCTGTACAAATAAGCGGCTGCATTAGCGCCGGGCTCATTTGTTTTTCCGGGCTGTCCCTGATCGTTAATATCACTTCTTGTTTGCCAACTGTTCTTTTCTTGCTCCCGACCGTGTGGCGCAGGATTACGCTTGCTAGCGTTGACTGCATTGTAGTACAGGTAATTAAAGTCTTGCTCGAAGGTTAAAATCTGAGTGTTCTGTCCGGTGAACCAATACTTGTATTTTTTGTGCACTCCATTTTTTTTAGTGACTGGAAAGTAATCGCTACGAACACCATATACTTTGTACATGCTGATTTGATAAGTTATTTTATAAGCATAATCGTTGCGTTTAAAATCGTAGCCCTTGGGTGTTACCTGTGTGCCAATACGATACCATGCAAATGCGCTAGATTTTTTTTTGTCATTATCGTCATCGACCTCGTTTCCGGCAGCGTCGACAGCAGGATACGTAAGTTGTTGATCATAAATGTAAGTGCTATTGCGCACTGCTTGGTCAATAAACTGCACAATGCTAGTACCTGCTAGTATTGCAGCATTTTTACTGTTAAAGTTAACAGTTTGTTTACTTGACAGCTTGGCTTGGGCAGCGTCTGCCGGTATTACCATGCCCACAGTAGCGTTGCTTGTGAGCCTGTTTTTGGAAGTCGGTGGCTGTGTTTTGGCGTTTTGCATGGCATCATCAACAATGATAATTTCGTACTCATCGGGTATTGTAAATGTTCCCGGAACACGTTCTTGTTCAAATTTGTTAAGTGCTGCAGCCAGCCCAGATATAATTGTTGGGTTAGGTGCAGCACTGGCCACAGGTGGCGCAGCTTCTGCACTGGGATTATTAGCACGTGAAGAATCCGGCGCCGGTATGTTAGCAGTATACGCAGCATTGCCAGACAGTAACTCTTTGAGTGTAGTAGCTGTTACTTCAACGTTGTACGGTATAACTCCGCGTGCTTGTCCAGTTCCGATACCATTCTGAGGACAAACTGCGGTGCACTCATATTCAGTTAACTTGTTAGCAATACGGAACTTGATCCCAGTAAACTGGAAAGGAATAAACTTTTCGATAATAGCCGAGGGGCCTAGTGTTTGATCAAAGTTGACTACTTCGCCGGCAGTATTGACTAAATTACCATCTTGGTCGTACCCATAAAATCTAATCACCATTAGATAATTTTGTGCCGCATAATTTTGTGTCTGTGTTGGACTTGCGCCTTGTGATTTAGCTTGTTCCTGACAAGCAAAAAATAAATTATCAAACAAAGAAATTCCATTGGGTTCTATAATACGAAACCCTAGCTCAACTACATTGTGTGCCCCTCTGGTGCCTTTTCCCATGATAAGGCTACGCATCTTAACATCATCAATATAAAAATCCAATGGGAAAAACTGGTTACGGGACGCAGCAGCAGGCGCAGCTTGATCAGTATTAATACCTTGCTCGCCCACAGTGTTTAGAACAGATTGATCAACGGAGTTGCTGTCTTTTTGTGCAGTGCCCATGCTGCCTTGCGGAGCCCCGCCAGACTGCATCAGCAATTGCATGCCGTTTGTGGTCTTTTGGGAGGATCGTAATAATTTCGAGTAAGCAGTTGGACTCGATAGGTAGATGCTGATATTATAGGTATAGCTGGCAAATTTGTCAAGTGCATTGTCTTGGGGGATCAGTGCAGTTGCAGCAGTGTTACCAAACACAGCGTTGATGCTGCTGCGTACAGAGTTGTCATCTCCCGGCGCGCCGACGCCTGACTCTCTAGCAGGAGACGCCACAGGGGTCGCTGCACTGGAACCAGCGTCTTCATTCAATGCTCCAAAGTCTGTGCCTTTGGCATCAGATTGTGCCGACGGTGCAGCCGCTCCCGGCGTTGCTGTAAACGGTGGGTCTGATTGTGTGGTGCCTAACGTTCTTGTAGTGGCATTGAGTCCAGTGTCGGTAGTTTTGTCTGGATCAAATGCATCTGCATTGCTGGGAATCTGGGCACTGGCTGTTGCAGTGCTAGCCGGCGCTGCCGGTGGTGGCACAGTTTCACCGGCCGAGATTGGGGCTGCTGCAGGTGGTGGTGCCGCAGCATTTTCGGCTCTTGCTAAGTCATTACCGGCGCGTCGTAACTCAGTATTAAGCCGCTCGACTGTCTCCTCGGCTGTTCTTTTGTCAGATTGCAGTGTACGACGTTCGCCTTTAATTTGGCTAATTGTTGCATCGTCAGTTGTGGTACTCAGCTTGCCAAACAAGTCTGCAAGACTGTTGTCAATTTCTGTAATGTCTCTCTTTGCAACCGCAATTTGTTCTCGAATACCAGCAATAATTTCTTTAATTTCTGCAACGGTAGCCATATGTTAGAATCCCAGTGTGCTGCGTAATGTGGTAATCTTGGGAATGTAGATCATTTTGCCTGCTTCAAAATCCCAAGGTGGTGCAGTTAACGTGTTGGGATTGCGTTGATAAAACACCCACCATAGATTAGATTCCTGATACAAGTCATATGCCAGCAGGTCTGGACGGTATTGATACGTCTGATTCAACTTGATAAGATTGTCATCGTTCTCTTTGGGAATAGGACGATTGACCATGTTGTCGAGATAAAACTGAGTATATGGTGTAGTAAAGTACGGACTTGTTGCGTTGTAATTAGCCATTACCAGAATCCTCCCTTGAGCAGCTGACCTGTGGAATATTGTTGTAAGCTAAACACCTTGCTGATGTCCGAGCGGCTTTGGACCGGCAGTAATGTAAGACTGATATCAATTTTAGTGGGTACATAGGTAGGAGAATTAATTTGTAGGGTCGCTGGCGGCGGGGGTTTAGTCATGCCACCGGGTGCTGCCTTGATGCCCAGTAGTCTGCCCAACACAGCAGTAGTGGTAGTCGGAGCAGCTATACCACGATCCCGACGATCAGTCAAGTTAGTGCCGTTGTTGGATACACTTCCGGCTCGGATGTAGTCAACATCGTTAGGAAGATTGTAACTGAAACTAGACACTAACACAGGATGATAATTAAACTGATATTCCCCTAGGCCGGACAAGAAACACACCGGAGGAGGGGCGCCGCGCTGGCTGTCTTGTCCATAAAACATCTTGGTAACGCTACGGAAAAAGTGAATCACTGCTAACAAATAGTTAGCCTCGGACGTGTCCTGCGCAGTAAAAGTACCTGTTAAGCTTATTTCTTCCACGGCGCTGTTTTGATAAAAGTATCCACGATAGTTGCTGTGCGTCAAGTCGTAGGTGTTGTAGTTTGCGCGGTACGAGGTTGATATAGTAGGTGTGTAAGGGAATATCACACCATCTGTGTACAACAACGGTAGCATGATGCCGGCAGCAGACACTTCTCCGGCAGCCAGCTGCTCAGTTGCGGCGGCCTTGTACAGGTAGTTGGAATTAGGGGCCAGGCTCAACTTGAATCGCCAGTCGCCATCGTTTGCCTGTTTGCGCTGTTGGGATAAGCTGGTTTGATCACGAGCTTTTTGTAGTGTTACTTGCTTGCTAATCTGGGCAAGTTCTTCAGTACTCAGTGTCTGACCTGCTGCTACTCGAGGGTCACGCTTTATTGCAGCAACATCATCGGTAATGGCACCGTCAACTGCTTGGTCAGATGTAAGGTACGGATCTTTTGCAGCTTTTGGGACAAAATTTAGCTCTGCTGCGGCATTAGCCGCAGCCAGGTCTTCTGGGTTTTGCTCATCGAACGGAAAAGCTTGTGCGGCCGGTGCGTCAGTTGTTATAGGTGGTGGCGGTGCCTCAGTTTGCTCATCGTACGGATAGGTCTGTGCAGCCGGCTCAGATGTTGGTTTTAAGGTTTCCGTTGCAGGTAGAGCCGCAAGAGATCTTGTCACCTCGGCACTGGTGCTGTTTCCCCCTTCTGATTGACTTGGTGTTAGTGCATCAGCGGGGGGTATATTGCTGGGAGCTGTTGCAGTCTGGGTGATACTTTGTTGCGCAGCCGCGAAGGCTCCTGCATTCTTGGGAGTCACTGCAGCAAGAGTTTCAGGAGGCAGTCCAGCAGATTTTATTTTTGCTTCTGCTTCGTCTTTACTAATTGTCTGACCAGTTCGTACATCCTGATATGATCCATCGCGATTGCCTATTACACCAGCTTTTCTTTTTCCATCTGTCAACAACTGCTGTTGATTAGCCACTGACTCTTGTTGAGAAATTATGGCGGTGGAATCAAAAGTTCTAGTTCTTGGATTGCCTGTGTTAGGATCTGTTGTAGTGACTGTGGCAGGAACTCCGGTGTTGACAGAATTTACGTACTGATTTAATTGCTCTTGTGTGTCCGCGTTGACACGAACCGTTTTGCCCTGAGCATTGGTAATAAGATACAATCCTGTGTTGGGATCCTGTCTGACATTAGGTGGTAGAACGATATCGGCCATATTGTTATTTACCCAAATCAAAAAACACTAACATTATAGGTCAACAGCTTGACTTATCGGCAGCATTGTGCTACAATAAATATATTTTAAGGAACCCTAAATTGGCTACCACTACACCTAGAGTAAACTATCTCAACAATCGAGACCTGCTCAAAGAGATCCACTTGAGCAAGAACACCTATTGTTCCTTTTTGACACCCGAACTTGATCATAGATATGATCTAATTTTGCCCAGTGTCAGTAAAATTAACCAAAAGACCATTGCTGAGGCTCGAAAAGCACAGGCCGATCGTATCAAATACGACACCGGCGAGGTAGTCAACGAGAAGAAGATTCTGGTTACTGATCTTGTGTTCAGGGTCATGACCCGTGAGCACATTCCACTGGCTCCAAAGAAAAAGCCCAAGGTGTTGGCCAAGAAGAAAAAGATCGAGGACATTTTGGAATTCGAAGAGATGCCACTAGATGATCCACTAGATGACTTGATCGACGAGCCCATGCTGGATCCTACTCATGTTCGCGTGAACTTCCCACCGTTCTTTCACTATCGGGTTACTGATCACAAGATTCCATATCTTGTGGGCAAGAGTCATTGGCGCGGCGATCTCGAAACTGGCGAGTACTGCCGGGATCATGGAACAATGACCAAGAAGCTGGCCCTGATGTTTATCAAGCTGTGCGAACGCTATGCAACACGCAGCAACTGGCGCGGGTATACTTACAACGAAGAAATGCGCGGACAGGCTCTGCTTCAACTCAGCCAAATTGGACTACAGTTTGATGAGTCAAAAAGTGCAAACCCGTTCGCTTACTACACCGCTGCCATAACAAACAGTTTCACCCGTGTGCTCAATATCGAAAAGAAGATGCAGAACATCCGTGATGACATTCTAGAAATGAACGGCCTTAACCCAAGTTGGACTCGACAAAATTCTGGCAAAGTACCGGGCACAGTTATTGCTGCATCCAGCGAAGAAGCAGGTGCCGTTACTGACCAGTGATGTTAAAATCACAATCTACAGTTATTGTATACAACGGTGGTTCCTACGGAACCTACCTGCATTGGATGTTGTACACACTAACACATCCTGCAGAAGTATTTGATCCAACTACCGCTATCGGCAATAGCCATAATCTTGGCGAGCTGGTAACAGCACAAGATTATCATAAGGTAGTGGAATTTAGTCTAGAAAGAATACTTGCTACACCTACTGAGCAAATTCCTATTATTACTAGACTACATCCAAAAATTAGTAGTGATCAAAATATCAGCACAAGCATTATGTTGCTGCTAGAAAAAATTGAAAAACTGATTATTGTATACCCTACTCCAGAAACTTACCTACTAAACATCAACAATTTCTATTACAAGGTCTGGGATGATCCATGGACAGGACCGCTAGCAGATGTCGATCCCGATAATATCTATCGTAACTTTCCTGTGGCGCCAGGCACGCCGTTTAATCAATTGCCAACCTGGTTGGTTAGAGAGTTCCTTAGCTATTACTTGTTCAGTGCCTGGGAATCTCAAGTAGAATGGTATTTTCCTGATCGGTTTCAAGATCCTCGCTGTTTATATGTGTACATAAACGAGATACTAACTGATCCTCTTGGTACGGTAGATCGGATCAAACAATTTCTAAATCTCGAGTGGGTTCGCAACCCCGAAGATATTTTGCCGTATCATGAAAAAAACTTATCTCTCCAGAAGTACTTGAATCAAGACCAATTGTGCTGTAAAATAGTACAAGCTGTATTGCATAACACTCTACTAACATGGACCGAGAACGATCTAACATTGCCCAGTGAAGCTTGGATACAAAAAGATTTACGCGATCGCGGTTTCGGATTACAATGTCACGAGCTAAATCAGTTTCCATCCGATTCAGTAGCACTGTGCGAGTTATTGTATAAATTATGAATCTATTTAAAAAAGCCATTGTCTTCACGGACATCCACTTTGGTCTAAAAAGCAATAGCCTGCTGCACAATCAGGACTGTGAAGATTTTGTAGACTGGATCATTGAAACAGGACAGGCACAAGGCTGCGAGACTGGTATGTTTCTCGGAGATTGGCACCACCACCGCGCTTCTATCAACTTGCAGACCCTGAGCTTTAGCCTTAGGTCTCTAGAAAAACTCAGTGCCGCTTTTTCACAGTTTTTCTTTATCCCCGGCAATCACGATTTGTACTACAGAGACAAACGTGACATCCACGGTGCAGAGTGGGCCAAGCATATCCCCAACATCCACATCTGTAATGACTGGTTCCAGGAAGGTGATGTTGTAATTGCCCCTTGGCTGGTAGGGGATGATCATAAACGTATCGCCCGGATGTCCAGCAAGTACATGTTTGGTCACTTTGAGCTGCCGCACTTTAAGATGAATGCCATGGTGGAAATGCCCGATCACGGTGATATCAAGGCGGAACACTTTGGACAATACGATCAGGTATTCTCTGGGCACTTTCACCTGCGTCAGCTCCAAAAAAATATCAATTACATTGGTAATAGCTTCCCGCATAATTTTTCCGATGCTGGGGATACCAAGCGTGGTTGTATGATCTTGGACTGGGGGCAGGAACCCGAGTATCACTCCTGGCCTGATCAACCGCTGTACAATGTATGGGACTTGAGCCATGTTATCGATCATGGCGACACTATCCTCAAACAAAACATGCATGTACGGGTGCAGTTGGATATTGAGATTTCGTACGAAGAAGCCAGTTTTATCAAAGAAACATTTGTCAAGACTCACAATCTTCGTGAGATGGCGCTGATTCCAAACAAGCGGCAGTCACTCGAGGACGACATGTCTCCTGGTGATGTCAAGTTTGAAAGTGTAGATCAAATTGTAACTGATCAGATCACCAAAATTGAATCTGAATTCTACGATCCTAAACTATTGCTGCAAATTTATCAAGCCTTATGACCAAGGCCCGGGATGCATTAGAGTCTTTGTCTCGGCAGTACAACATCATCGGTACCATTGATCTTGAGCAGTCTAGTTTTTTTGAGCTGCATAGCTTTTTAAAGTCAGTACATCAAGAGTGCTACCAGGCACTTGACCGCATTGTTGTTGTGCATGGTGCTGCTGATGTATACGATTATACAGATGCGCCCGGACAAAACATTGTACAACTACAAAAGTATGCAAGAGAAATTGATATCTCAAATTGTTTTATTGTAGTTGTGTCTGGCGACCTTGACATCAGCCAAGGACTCAAGCAAGTCCGAGATGCCTATGCACCCGGAGATACCGTGATTGATAGCATTTGGGTTGATACAGAATTTATCAAACAAACATCTCCGGTACAAGATACATTTTGCATTCTACCCTGGATACACTTGTATGTCGGCCCCGATGGCAAGGTGTTGCCTTGTTGCGTAGCCGATCAACGGCTGCCGCTAGGTGATATTAAACAAGATTCTATCGCGTCGATTATGAACGGGCCGGCTGCACAGACATTGCGCAGTAACATGCTCAACGGACTGCGTAGCCCAGAATGTGAGTTTTGCTACAACAGAGAAAGCCACGGCCTTCCCGGTCTTCGTATTGGTCATAATAAAACCTACGGGCATCTCAAAGATCCTACTGCGTCTGCTGTATTAGACAATTTTAAACCAGTGTTTCTTGATGTCCGATTAAACAACATATGTAACTTGAAATGTAGAATGTGCAGCAGTTACTACAGTAGTTCAATTGCGCAAGAAGAGTTAGAGGTATTCGGCAAGTCTGTTGTTAGAAACACACCAATGATCAACCAGCAACGACGACAGTATCTACAGGACATTCTGACATTCATACCCTCAGTTAATCACATTTATTTTGCCGGTGGCGAGCCATTGTTGGCGCCCGAGCATTATCAGATTGTTGATTCAGTGCTAGCCCAAAATAAAAACAAAGTGTCTCTCTCGTACAATACAAATCTCACTACATTGAAGTTTCGAGATAGAAATGTTCTCGATATTTGGAACAACTTTAAACAAATTAGTTTAGGGGTAAGTATTGATGCCGAAGGCGCTGTAGCCGAATATGTCCGTCATGGATGCGAATGGAAAACAGTAGAGTCAAATTTATTTGCAGTTAAAACACACTGCCCGCATATACAAATAAACATTGCATCAACATTGGGTTTTATGAATGTTACTAGTCTAATTGCGTTACAACAAAGATGGTATCAGCAAGGTGTTGTGCTATTGTCCCAGTTTTCTGTTAGTATGATGACTTCACCTTCTCACCTGACCGTTAGAGTGTTACCCAAACACCATAAGCAGCGGCTTGAACAAGATATTCAGTCTCATATCAAGTGGTGTAACGAGGTAGACCAAAGTCTAAGTGCACAGTGGCAAAGTGTAATTGAATACATGTGGAGCCAAGATGATAGTAATCACTTATCTGAATTTTGTAGACTAACCGGTATTCTGGATCGGTATCGCAAAGAAAATTTTGCCGAAGTATTTCCCGAATTTAACGACCTAATGAGTAACCGATGATATGGGCGGGCGTCCGACATGCTACTATCCAAATGCATAGACAATTGCTGCTTGAAAGTGTATAATTAACGACAATGATTCATATCCGCGACCTTACCGTTAAGAACTTCATGAGCGTGGGCAATGCCACGCAAGCCATCAATTTTGATCGGCAAGACCTCACTCTGGTATTAGGCGAGAACTTAGATATGGGAGGAGACGGAAGTCGTAACGGCACTGGAAAAACCACAATCATCAACGCATTAAGCTATGCGTTGTATGGACATGCGTTGACCAGTATCAAGAAGGACAACTTAATCAACAAGACCAACGGCAAAAATATGCTGGTCAGTCTTGATTTTTCGGTTAACGGTAAAGATTACCGTGTGGAGAGAGGGCGCAAACCTAATCTGCTCAAATTCTATATCAATCGAGAAGAGAAGGCATCCGAAGACACTAGTCAGGGCGATAGCCGAGAAACACAAGACGAGATTGAATCCGTACTGGCCATGAGTCACGATATGTTTCGGCATGTGCTTGCTCTTAATACCTATACCGAACCGTTTCTAAGTCTTAAAGCCAATGAACAGCGGGTGATTATCGAGCAACTGCTGGGCATTACGTTGTTGAGCGAGCGGGCCGACAAAATCAAAGAGCTTAGTCGCGCAACCAAAGACAGTATTTCGCAAGAAGAAATGCGTATCCGGGCTGTACAAGAAGCTAACAAGCGTATCGAAGAACAAATTGAAAGCTTGAAAAAACGCCAGACACTTTGGTTGAACAAACAAAGAGAAGATTGTGTAAAGTTAACTGCTGCGATCGAAAGTCTGGAAACGATCGACATCGAAGTTGAGGTTCAGTCACATCGAGATCTTGAAAGCTATCATACTCGAAAGAAGTCTATTGACGACTGTAATCTCTGGATCAAGAGTATCACCGCTAGCGTTGCCAAACAGGAGAAAGTACTTGTTCAGCTTAAAAAAGAGATTGCCTCCCTGGAAGACCATAAATGTTACGCCTGCGGGCACAGTATACACGATACTACACAGGGAGACATACGAAGAACTAAACAGAACTCTTTGGATGACGCTGGTGCACAGGTTAGCACCTTGGTGTCTCAACTCAAGGAATATTCGGATGCAATCACTGAACTTGGAGCCCTTGGCGCTGCGCCCAAGGTGTTTTATGACACGTTGGAACAAGCTCTAGATCACCGTAACAGTCTTGATACACTGCGTAAGGATCTTATCAATCGCAGTAGTGATGCTGACCCGTATGGTGAACAAATTGATGACATGCAAGGCAAGGCACTACAAGTCATCGATTACGTGGTGCTAAATGAACTGACACGGCTGCAGGAACATCAGGACTTCCTGCTCAAACTCCTAACAAACAAAGACAGCTTTATACGCAAGAAAATTATCCAGCAGAATCTAAGTTACTTGAATTCCCGATTGACTTACTATCTTGACAAGATTGGGCTGCCGCATCAGGTTGTGTTCCAGAACGATCTCACAGTCGAAATCACTGACTTGGGACGCGATTTGGACTTTGACAATTTGAGTCGCGGAGAACGTAACCGGCTGATCCTATCAATGTCCTGGGCGTTCAGGGATGTGTACGAAAGCTTGTTCAACACAATCAACCTGTTGTTTGTAGACGAGCTAGTGGATTCGGGCATGGACTCGATTGGTGTAGAGAACTCCTTGGCTATCATGAAGAAGATGGCGCGCGATGGTGGCAAGTCTGTATGGCTTGTGAG